>Ga0315268_10000809_pt1 | contig 36567 bp, 32 predicted proteins | sample C1_top_MG_FD_204535 | JGI IMG/M metagenome (GOLD analysis project Ga0315268, IMG submission 204535) | Sediment microbial communities from Yellowstone Lake, YNP, Wyoming, USA - C1_top | ecosystem: Environmental > Aquatic > Freshwater > Lake > Sediment | place: USA: Wyoming | collected 2017-08-01
AAAAGCGATTCTCAAGTCCAAAGATAAAAAATTAATCGACGATTGGCGCAAACTTCAAACCTCTGATCATTTTTATTATATGTGTACCAAATGGTTCGCCGATGGTGATGTTCACAAATATTTTAATCCCTACGAATCTCCCTACGAAGCCTTTATTTCTTTCATGAATGTGTTAACAGATCTTAGATTACGGATACCGGATTACGTAATAAATAATCCCACATAATGCCCAACCAACCCTGGCACCACAAAGCTATTATTTATGAGCTTTACGTCGACAAATTTGCCGGAAACTTTCAGGGTCTGATATCCAGGCTCCCATATCTTAAAGACTTGGAAATCAACACTCTCTGGCTTTTGCCTCATTACCCCTCGCCCATGGTCGACGGTGGTTACGATATTTCTGACTATTACTCTATTCGTTCAGATTTGGGTAATATGGACGAATTTGAAACATTTTTAGGTAAAGCGCACGAAATGGGCTTAAAAGTTATTCTGGATTTGGTTCTCAATCATACCTCGATAGAACATCCCTGGTTTAAAGAGCACAAATATTGGTATATCAGAAGTCATAATATCGATCAATATTCACAAGCCTTTGTTCATTTTTCAAAACTCAAAAATGGCAAAAACTGGATTCCGGACCCTGAAAACGGGGATTATTATTATGCTAGTTTTTACCCGACTCAAGCAGATCTCAATTGGGACAATCCCGAAGTGGAAGCTGAAATGTTTAAAGTGGCTGACTTCTGGTTGGATAAAGGTGTAGATGGTTTCCGTCTGGACGCAGTCTCACGCCTGATTAAACGCGAGCACACTTCCTGTTTTGCTCTGCCCGAAACCCACGAGATTTTAAAAAGATTACGCGCTCATATTGATCTAAAATACCAAAAACGGATACTGATTGCGGAAACTGGTGGTTGGCCGGAGGAGGCTCGACCTTTCTTTTCCTCCTGTCACATTGTCCTGCATTTTCCCTTGGCCATGCGTCTGCTGACCGGTATTCCTTACAAAGAAACTTCTAAATTCTCCCAAGTGTTAAATTGGTCTGGTCAAATCCCCGACTCTTGCCGTTGGGGGGCTTTTTTAACCAATCACGATAGTGTCGATGTCTTTTTTCTAAATGACGATGGTGAGAAAAGATGGTTTTTAGACACCGTTGATCCTGGCAGGCGATTTATCAATAGCGAAGGCACGAGTATTGGCGCCAGGCTTGCTGAAATTTGTCAGGGCGATCCGGGCAAAATCTTTTGGGCAACCCAGCAACTACTATCTTTTCCCGCAGTACCAATTATTTACTACGGCAACGAAATCGGCATGCGAAATTTAGATTTTAAAGAAAAGCCTTTAGATGTCCGCGAATTCGTCCGCGGACCCTTTGACTGGGACTCTGCTAAAAAACAACAATCTGACCCCAACTCACTTTTTCATTCCGTCCGTCGCTTATTGAATGATCGATCTAAGATCTAAGAACTTCTAATCCTTCTTCTACTATTTCCCTGTTTCCAGCGATTACTTCTCTCGAATTTATATTCCACTCCTCTCCTGCTAAATTCCACACTACTCCTCCAGATTCTCTTACCAACAATACTCCGGGGGCATAATCATAAAGATTCGATCCCTTATTAAGATACAAATCTATACCCCCCGCGGCCGTAAATGCCATTGACAATCCTGTGGCTCCATACCAGCGTATAGTCCTTGATCGCCCTCCAAACTGTTTTACCGCTTCATTAGCAAAATTATTTCCCCAACCCCTTTCTACCGCCACTAAACCCCGATTCAGCCTTTCTTTTCCAATTTTAATTGAACTATTGTTTTGAAACGCACCCTTTCCTTTAATTGCCCAATACATATTATCTGTACATACCGCATTTATCACTGCAACCACCAGCTCTCCTTTTTCCACTAAGCAAATCTGTGTCGCAAAAAAAGGGACCCCAATCCGGTAATTACTGGTTCCCTCAATTGGATCAATAACCCACGTTAAATCCTGAGTTAAGTTTCTCTCACTTTCTTCTGAATATAATCCAATTTCTGGGGTTACTTTTTTTAAATATTTTTCATATATCTCATTAGTCTGTTTATCCTCAGGAATTTCAAAATGGCCAGTTTCTTTTTCTGACATCTCTTTGATACCCCCGAACCTGGACTTTAGGAATTTTCCAGCCTGTCCGGCCACAATCTTAGCAATATCTAGATATTCTTCTCGTGATTTAGTCATCAAGGATTTACTTCACAAAATCTAAATTCACACACAATTGGTCTTCCCAAATCATATCTGGATATGAGTGCAACATTTTTTTCACATATTGTCTTCGTTCTTCAAAAACATTTTCATCTTTTGCCTCAAATTTAATCGTCAAATACGGACCGTTTTGCGAATATCTAAATACCATCATCCCATCATCATAATCCGCCCGAACACCGTCATCTCCCGGAATTATTGTATCATCCGTAATTTTTGCATTCGGAAAATCATTCTTAAATCTTACTGACAAATCTTTAATTACCTGAACTTTTTTATCATCCGGACAGCCAATCTTTATTTCCGGTGAAGATACGTATCTGGGGAATTGATCATACAATTCTGCCAATGATAAATTCTTTTCTGCCAGATACTCCATTATTCTCAGCGAGGCATAGGTTCCATCGTCATGCCCATAAGCATTATCTGCAAAGAAGAAGTGTCCGGATAATTCTCCCCCAAACATTGCTCCTTCCAGAGCAATTTTTTCTTTAATAAAGGCATGTCCAACTCGCCAAATTATAGGAATTCCATGGTATTCTTCAATTACTTTTCGTACCACTTGTGAACAAAGAGTGTTATAAACGATTTTAGATCCAGGAAATCTTTCTAAAATCTCTCTTGCAAAAATTGCCACCGCAATATCATTCCATAGTATTCTGCCCTTATTATCAACAAATCCCATTCTGTCGCCATCGCCATCATAGGCAAAACCAATATCAGCTTTATTGTCGACAACTAATTTAGCAATTTGTTCCATTACATGCGCGTCAGTGGGATCGGGTGTTCCTGCCGGAAAATTACCATCCACATTAGTTTTAACCGCTATTACCTCACAACCGGCCCTTTTTAAGATTTCTGGATTATAAAGTCCTGTAGTTCCATGGTGTGAATCCATTACCACTTTAAACTTTTTCTTTATTCTTATGCGCTTCAGTACGTCTCTAGCGTAATCTTCTTTGATATTAGCTTCAGTCACATTGCCAGAATTTTCAGCCACATAAAAATTTTCTTTTTCGACATAACTTCTTATTTCCTGAACCTCTTCAGGACCCGTGGTTTGTGAAAAAGCGATTGCCAATTTAAAACCGTTAAAATTCCAAGGGTTGTGCGAAGCCGTTACCATTACTCCGCCATTTGTTTGAAATCTATACTGGCCGTAATACATCATTTGGGTCATCACTTCTCCCAAATTAATCACATCAATACCTGTTGAAGTTACCCCTTTAATAAATGCTTTTAGATATTCTTCACCAGAAATTCGGCTATCTCGAGCTGCCACAATTTCATGAATTTTTCGCTTGTTTAAAAATGTTCCGTAAGCTTTTCCAATTGCCTCAACTTTTTCTGCATCCAAGTCAACTCCAGCAATTCCTCTAATGTCATAATTTCTAAAAATAAAGGGATTAACTTGCATACCTTTGTAGTATACAATATTACTAGTATCTGCCCATGACCGTCAAGCCTCCCATCGAAGTTGCTTTTTTCTCCATGGAAATCATGCTGGAGTCGGATATCCCCACCTATGCCGGAGGTCTTGGCGTATTAGCGGGGGATATGCTCCATTCAGCCGCGGATATGGGTGTTCCCATGGTTGGAGTCTCGCTGGTTTATAGTGGTGACACTTTCAGTCAGAATATATCTTTGGATGGTTCTCAGTATTTCACCAGGACGGATTGGCAAAAACTGGATCAACTCACCAAACTTCCCACCAAAGTTGAGATCGAAGTCGCTGGCCAAAAAGTCTATGTTGGCTGTTGGCGTTACGATTACGTTGGCTACACCGGTCACGTCGTCCCGGTTTACTTATTGGACACCAATAGCCTGGAGAACCCTCCCTGGACACGCGAATTTACCTTCAATTTGTACAGTAGTAACGGTGATATCCGTATCTGTCAGGAGCTGGTATTGGGAATTGGCGGTGTCAAAATGTTACACGCGCTTGGTTACACTGAGATCGGTAAATACCACTTAAACGAAGGACATGCCGCTTTTACTACCTTAGAACTATTGGCTGAGAATGGGTATAAAGACGATGAAGTCCGCAAAAAATGCATTTTTACCACCCATACCCCCGTTCCAGAAGGTCATGATAAGTTTGATTGGGGTAAAGCCTATCATTTTGCCGGCATTTATCTGCCTTGGCATGCCAAAAAACTGGCCGGAGAGGATTGCCTGAACATGACCAAATTAGCCATAAGTCTTTCTGGTAAAAGTTTTGCAGTTTCCCGAAAACATAAGCAAGTCTCTGACTCCCTTTTTCCCGGGGTCAATTTTGATTATGTTACCAATGGTGTCCATAACCACAATTGGACCGCTCCGACTATTCAAAACATGTTTGATCAGTATATTCCCGGTTGGTACACCGATCCTTCTCAACTGGCGCGCGTTCCCCAATCCATTCCCGACGACATTTTTTGGCAATATCATCAGGATGCCAAATCCAAATTGGTTCGGTATGTCAATGCCCATCTAACCTCTGTCACTACCTTGTCAGAGAAGAACGATCCGCTTAAAAATGAACTGTTTAATACCGATGTTTTAACTATTTCTTTGGCTCGCCGGCCGGTCGCTTACAAGCGTCCCTTACTTCTTTATCACGATCTAGCTCGCTTTGTTCGTATTGGTGCGGGAAGATTACAGATTATCCAGTGTGGCAAATCCCATCCCGACGACAATATTTCTCAGGAGATCGTCCGTGAGATAGTCGCTTACTCCAAAAAATTCAAAGATATCTTAAAAATTGTTTACTTAGAGGAATACTCACCTAAGGTAGCCCGGCTTTTGGTTTCCGGTTCAGATGTTTGGCTCAATACTCCCAAAAGACCTCTGGAGGCCTCCGGCACCTCCGGTATGAAAGCTGCCTTTAATGGCATTCTTAATTTTTCCGTTCTCGATGGTTGGTGGATAGAAGCTTATGAACAAAATCCCCAAGCCGGTTTTTCTATCGGGAGATTAGATGGGGGAGTGGTACCTATTGATACTGATGAAGAAGACGCCAACGATCTTTATGATAAGCTCGAACATCAAATTATTCCTCTTTATTACAGCAACCGCACCAGCTGGATAGCTCGTATGAAACAGGCCGTAACTTTAGCTTCCTACTACAACACCCACCGCGTCGTTGCCGACTATCGCGCCAAAGGCTGGAAAAATACCCCCTAATTCTTTTTTTACTTGGCAAGATTAATCCATCTCCGACAAAATTGTTCGGTATCCATATTGTCAATTTCAAAATCACTCTCCAGATTAAATCTCCTCCATACGTCAGTAGATTTACCATCACAAAGTGTTCCGTTAAAGATTCTGAAGACGTCTCCGGCATCTCTCATGTCCGTTATCGTATAACCTGCCCCCTTTTTCTCAAAACAGTTATTCATTCCTCTTTTTACTACGTAAACTACCTTCGGATTATAATCAGAAGGACAAACATTGGTCATCGTAATATTCTTGTAATCAAAAGGTCCACTTCGGGAATAAGGGTAAGTTTTCTTCAGGTAATAAATCTGATCCTGATACCCGGCATAAAATATCTGTCTTACTAATTCATTCCATGGTTCATTGGTAACATAGATGATTTTTATCCGGGGATCTTCCAATTGCATATATTTTGCCGCGACTCTTTCCGCCAGCCAATAATTATTAGCTCCTTGGACTGGGTTTTGATATCTCCACCATTGCCAAAAATTTAATACACTTATTGTTGCAATTAGTATTACGATTATGGCTTTAGTGTACGATTTTGCCAAAAAATAAAGTCCGTATCCGGCAAATATAATTAGACTCGGCAATAACATAAACGATCGGTTGATAACCGATGTTTCCACAGAACTTATTACCGTAGAAACAGGGGCGATGAAAATAATTAACAGTAACAATCCTGCCGCTTGCGGTTTTTTACGAAATAAAGTCACTGCTCCGATAAGTATCAATACAGTATCAAACAAATAAAATAATCCCTGTCTGCCAAAGTGATAAGTTGCCCTTTCATCACCCGATAAAAATAATGTGTTCAAAGAAAAGGTATTTAAATATTTTTCTGTCAGGACTTTTATAGTCTCCGTATACTTATTTACAAACACCGGACTAAACCAGGCCTCGATCGATTTTCTTCGGGATTCATTGACCGCGAATTTTATTTGTTCCACCTGTACCGCTGTGGTATTTTCCCCTCCCAAGATTATCGCCCCGGGAATTTTTTTGGCTGCCAGTACAAACATCGCTGTAAGAGATGCTGCAAAAACAATCATCAGCCCGGCTTGTTTTAGACTCAGTTTGTTTATAGCCCATTTATAGCGGTAAAAGCTTATTACCAAAACCAGTGGCAAGAGTTGGGGTTTTGCCCCGTGATAAGAAAAGAAACCGGCTGTAAACAGTATCATTGCCGGAATTAGACCTGCTCCGGAATTTTTAAGATACAGGACTACCCCCCACACATAAAACATCAGCGCCATTGGTGCGTCAGCCGTGTTGTGAGCCATGTACACACTCCAGGGATTGACCAGAAACCAGATCATACCTACCCATCCTGCCCGGGTATTTTTAGTCAATAAATAAATAATAAAAAATATTCCTACCGCCGTAATTATGTTAGCTGTGGCGTATGGCCATCTGGCCGTAGCCAGATTTAATTGTCTACCCGTCAAAAAAGGAGCTGACATGATAGCCGGGATAGGTGAAATCACTCCATCTGTCTCACTTTTGATTAACGATAGAGGTAAACCATATCCGGATACATCCCTACCATGCAAACTATAGCTTTTTCCTGAAACTACATATTCGGTTTCATCATTTGATAGGCCCGGTGGGAACTTGCCCAGGTCCACAAATCGGCTCCAAACCAGCGCCAAAGTAATCAATATTGCTATCCCCAATGTGATTTTTCTAGATGGTACGGCAATTCTGGTATTTACTTCCATAAAATTGTGACTCCACCGGGATTCGAACCCGGATTTCCAGGATGAGAACCTGATGTCCTAAGCCATTAGACGATGGAGCCATTGACAAAGTTTGACCCACTAATTATACTACCCATCTAACACCTATTTTACTCCGCCTTAGCGGGGTATTTTTTTCTTTCTTTATGCCAAATCATCAACCTATTTTAATCACCCAAGAGGGTTTCAACCATCTACAGGCAGATTTAACCTCATTGATTGATGATAAACGCCCGGTTTTGGTTAATCGTTTGTCCAGTGCCAGAAGCCAAGGTGATCTGTCCGAAAACAGCGACTATATTTCAGCCAAGGAAGAATTAGCCTTTATGGACGGCCAAATAGCCGAACTCGAAGATGTCCTGCGTTTATCCAAAATTACCATCCCCCTGACTAACGATAAAGTCGATTTTGGCCATGCCATTACGGTAAAAATTGGTACTAAACAATCGATGTTTACCCTGGTAGGTGAATGGGAATCAAACCCGGCCCAGAAAAAAATCTCCATCACTTCACCCTTAGGTAAGGCCATGATGGGTAAAAAAGTTGGCGACAAAGTCGAAGTCGACGCCCCCGCAGGGAAAATAGTGTATACGATTTTGTCTATAAACTAATGGTAAAATTACTCCATGAGTTCTACACGTCTTGATGAAATTAGAAATATTCGCCTCGACAAATTAAATCAGCTTAAAAAATTAGGTATCAATCCTTATCCCGCCAAATTCTCCCGTCCCCATACACCTATTTCACAAGCCTTAGACCAATTAGGTCATGAAGTCTCGGTTGTTGGCCGTCTTTGGAAACTTCGTTCCCATGGTCAGGTTACGTTCGCCGATTTACGGGATTCTTCCGGCCAGATCCAAATCTTATTTCAGGCCAATTCTCTTAAAGATAAATACGAAATATTAAATCTTTTTGATACCGGTGATTTCTTGGGAGTGACGGGTGTTGTTATCAAAACCCAAACCGGTCAAGTTACCATTGATGTCTCCCATTTTGAACTTCTCAGTAAGTCTCTCCGTCCTCTTCCCGATGATTGGTATGTCCTGAAAGATGAAGAAACCCGTTACCGCAAAAGATATCTCGATTTGCTTCAAAATCCGGAGGTTTTTAATCGTTTCAAAATACGCAGTCAGGTTTTGACTGAAACCCGACGCTATTTAGACTCGCTTGGATTTCAGGAGGTAGAGACTCCTATGTTTCATCCACTTTATGGTGGTGCCAATGCTAAGCCTTTTACTACCCATATGAATGCACTGGGTGTTGATTTTTATCTGCGTGTTGCCTTTGAACTCTACTTGAAAAGATTAGTTATTGGGGGCATGGATAAAGTTTATGAAGTAGGTAAGGATTTTCGTAATGAAGGAATTGATCATTCTCACAATCCGGAATTTACCATGATCGAATGGTATGAAAGTTATGCCGATTACCATCGGGTCATGGATGTCACCGAAGGTTTATTCAAACATTTGGCTCAAAAAATATACAGTCATACCAAACTAAAAGTAGACGAAACCGCAGTAGAAATTGGCCATCCTTGGCCAAGAATTACCATGTCTCAAATTCTCAAGGATCAATTGAATATTGATACGGACGAGGTTACTGTCGAAGAACTTAAAAAAGTTTGTGTCGATCATCAAATTCACGCTTTAGAGGGTGAAACCAAAGGCCAGCTGATATTTTTAGTATTTGATAAGCTTGTTGCCAAAACTATTATTGAACCTACCTGGATTATTGATTACCCCGAAGATGTCAGTCCATTATCCAAGCCGCATACTACCAAGGCAGGTTGGGTCGAGCGCTTCGAAGGATATATTGGTGGCCGGGAAATTTGTGACGGTTGGTCAGAATTAACCGATCCGGCTGTTCAAAGGCAGCGTTGGGAATTTGATGTCAAGGCTACCCGCGAAGACAAAACCGAAGCCCAGCAAATTGATGAAGACTTTTTGGAAGCTATGGAGTACGGTTTGCCTCCCTTAGGCGGGATTGGTATCGGAATAGATCGTCTGACTATGTTTTTTGCCAACACCTGGTCTATCAAAGAAGTAATTTTATTTCCCAATCTTCGCCCCGAATCAAAATGAAATTTCTCCACCTCACCCGGAAAAAAATTTTCTTAACCATTATATTTTTTATCATCCTGGCTTTTGTGGCTATGCATTTTGGTACCCGGGGTTTTGTTTATAGCGACGAAGTACCGGTCGAAAATCAACCTGTACATTTCAAAATAAACCCCATTCTCTGGCTGCCATCTTGGTATTTTTTCAAAGGCGAAATTTCCGATTCCACTATCCTCATATCTCTCCTCTACACTTTTCCCTACTGGCTGATTATTTCTTATTTATTAAGTAGTGTGATGTTGAAAAATGATAATTAGAAGCCAAGCCTACGAACTCCTCATCTCCAAACTTCACAACCAAAACTTGGTTCGCCACTGCTTGTCTGTCGAAGCAGTCATGAAATCCCTGGCCAGGCATTTTCAAGCAGATGAAGCTAAATGGGGGATAGTAGGACTACTTCATGATGGTGACTATGAAATATCCAAAGACCATCCTGCTGAACACACCTTATTAATGGCTCAGTGGCTAAGAGATCTGGGTGAAACCGATCCGGAAATTCACTCAGCTATTCTATCTCACAATTACGCTCACCTACCTGCCGACAGGCAGGCACAGGCACATTCTCCTACCAATAAATTGGAATGGTCACTTTACTGCTGTGACGAACTTACGGGTCTTATTGTGGCTTGTGCCTTAGTTCAGCCTACCAAAAAACTTGCCGATGTTAGTGTTGAATCTGTCCTCAAAAAATGGGATAGCAAATCTTTCGCCGCTGGTGTCCATCGCGATCAAATTATTATTTGTGAAGAAAAGCTCGGTCTCAAGCTCTCCGATTTCATCAACATCGCCCTCACCTCCATGCAGGGAATCGCTTCAGAAATTGGGTTATAATCAACCTATGCTCGACATCAAACTTATTCGTGAGCAACCGGATTTAGTCAAAACCGGTATTTCCAAAAAAGGTTATGACCCCAAATTAGTTGATGTTGTCCTGGAACTGGACGAAAAAAAGCGTCAACTTATGTTCAAAGCCGAATCTTTGCGTGCAGATAGAAACAAAATCACCAAAGACCAAATTACTGAGGGTAAGAAAATCAAAGATGATCTAAAGCTTATCGAACCTCAACTAGCGGAGATAGATAAGCAGTTTCAAGAAGCTCTAAATCTTGTTCCCAACCTGCCTTCTGATGATGTTCCTATTGGCCAAACCGAAGATAAAAATGTCGTTTTACGTACGGTTGGTACTCCCAGGAAGTTTGACTTTCCCGTCAAAGATCACGTTGAACTCGGCAAAATATTGGATATCTTGGATTTTGATTCCGGAGCCAAAGTATCTGGTTCTCAATTCTATTATCTCAGCAACGCCGGAGCTTTATTGGAATTAGGCTTAATCCAATATGTTTTCAATTTTTTGCACCAGGAAGGTTTTAGTCCGGTTATTACCCCGGATCTAGCCAAGTCGCGCTACTATTTGGGGACTGGATACAATCCCAAAGGCGATGAAGCTCAAACCTATACCATTGAAGGTGAAGATTTAGGCTTGATAGCTACGGCCGAAGTGACTCTGGCCGGCAAACACGCCGATGAAATAATTCCCGAAGATAAACTCCCTATTAAATACATCGGTTATTCCCATTGTTTCCGTCAGGAAGGTGGAGCCTATGGTAAGTATTCCCGTGGCCTGTACCGGGTTCACCAATTCACCAAAGCTGAAATGTTTATCTTCTGCTTGCCCGAAGATTCTGAAAAATATCACCAGCTAATTCTCGCCATGGAAGAAAAAATCTATCAAAAATTAAGCCTTCCTTATCGCGTTCTTCAGCAATGTACTGCCGATTTAGGCGCTATGGCTGCTAAAAAATATGATCTCGAGACTTGGATGCCATCCCGCAATGATTACGGCGAAGTTACCTCGACTTCAAATTGTACGGATTACCAAGCCCGAAATCTAAATATCAAATTCAAACGTCAAAACGGTGAAACCGGATTTATACACATGCTCAACGGTACCGCTATCGCGACTTCCAGAACCCTCATAGCAATCATCGAAAACTATCAAAACTCCGATGGTTCCGTTACTGTTCCCGAAGTTCTCAGGCCATATTTAGGTATCGACAAAATCGTCTCCAAATAATTCCCCATGAAGAAGACTGCCTCTCCTCTAAAACAAATGTGGGTGATACTAAAATTCTCTTGTAAGTTTTTTTGGGAAACCGATAAATCTACCTTTATATGGGTAATTTTGTCTAATGCAGTACCGAGTTTAATAATTATTCCTAACCTGCTTTTAGATAAATCATTTATCGATAGTTTAGTTAAAGGTATAGGCCATCCCATCAATCAGACATTAGTAAATACAATTATATTTATCGTAATTGCTCGTTTTTTTCTGTCCTCTTTCCGTTCAATTTCCAACCGTACTTCCGGTTATTTGGCCCGTAAGTTTTTTTGGCGAAACAATCAGCGTTTAGAAGTAGTTATTGGCGAAAAATACGCCACCATTAGTGTCCCAACCTTGGAAAGTTCCAGTTTTAAAGACCGTTACTTAAAAATTGAACGTGAGGGCATAAGCCGGGTTAATAGAATAGGTGAAAATATTGTCCGTATACCACAGCACCTTATCGGTATCATTTCCTCTTTGGCAATTTTTTCACTCACTGAACCACTAGTAATACTATTTTCTTTCATCTCACTAATTCCCAATATACTGGTTGACCGCTGGTTTATAAAAAAAGATTATGAAAACGACACTGCTGTCGGACTTCTGCATCGAAAACGCGGCATGTATTCATATTATTTAGGGAGAGCCCGTTCATATTTAGAATTAAGAATATTAAACATTTTTGAATATTTAGGCCAAAAAATTAACTCCCTTTGGGATGAAATAATTATCAAGCGCTTGAAGCTTCAAAGTAAACGTCGTATTTATCTCACCTTTGCCGGTATTTTTGATAACGGTGTTTCTTATTCGTTCGATGCCTTATTTGCCATCCAAGCCATGTTGGGAAAAATTACCATTGGTACCGCCCAAGCCTATATCAGAGCTATTAGTAGTTTTAAGCAAAGTGTTACAGATTTAACTGCCGCCATTTTGGAAATGTATGAACACTACTTATATATAGAAGATTTAGTTTGGTTTCTGAATTTAGAAAATCCCTATTACAATAATTCCGGTGTCAAATTGGAAAATACAATCGCTCACATTAGATTTGATCATGTTTGGTTTAAGTATCCTCACTCAGACCAGTGGATACTTAAAGATATTAGTTTTGAAATTCATCCCAAAGAAAATATTGCAATTGTGGGAAAAAATGGTGCCGGTAAAACTACTATCGTCAAACTATTGTGTGGTTTTTATGAGCCGGACAAAGGGAAAATATTTGTCAACGATATTTCAGTCAAAAACATAAACAAGCCTATATATTGGCGTAAAATCGCAACCTTATTTCAAGATTCCGACACTTTTGGTCTTACCGCTCGTGAAGCCATTTCTGTTAGTAATACCTCAAAAATGCACGATTTTACTCAAATAAAAACGGCCGCCAAAGTCGCACAGTTAGACGACTGGTTAGAATCCCTTCCGCTCAAATACGACACACCCATGATTAAGGATTTTGAAAATGGAGTATCTCCTTCATCCGGTCAATGGCAAAAGTTAATAATCGCTCGGACTTTATTTAAAGATCCGGAAGTTCTGATTCTTGACGAACCCACCAGTAACGTCGATCCTGAAGCCGAAGAAAAAATATTTCAGGAAATTCTTAAGATTGGACGCGACAAAATTATAATATTTATTTCTCATCGCTTTAGTACAGTTCGTAAAGCGGATAATATTTTAGTTTTAAACAAAGGCGGAGTTGAAGAAATTGGTACTCATGAAAATCTAATGAAAAATTCCGGATTATACTCACACCTTTTCACCCTCCAAGCCAAAAATTATCAATAAATAGTAAAATTAACTCTATAAACATGAAGGCCTCCGCGATCTTCCAAAAGGTCAGTAGTTTTTTGTCTTTCCAGGTTTTGGCTCAAGCAGAATCAAAATTTAGTGGTCAGTTGAAAGTTATTAATTCTTTTGGTGATGTTTATATTTCTACCGGAGTCCTGACCCAAACCGGCGGCATTGTCCGTAACCTCTGGCTCCCAACTGTAAAAAAAATATCCAAGTATTATCGGCATAAGTCTTCTGACATTCTTATTCTTGGTCTGGCCGGCGGAACTTTAGCCAGACTAATCAATAAATACTTACCAAATACTCAAATTACAGGAGTCGAAATCGACCCGGTGATGATTACTTTGGGAAGAAAATATTTGGGATTAGGGCAAATAGAAAACTTAAAAATTATTAATAAAGATGCAAATGTATATATTACAAATACTCATCATATTTACGATATAGTATTTGTTGATCTGTATTTATATGATCAAATACCCAAATTTGTTTATACTAAAATATTTCTAAAGCAATTGGGTAAACTAGGTAAACAAATTATTATCAATCATTTATTTTTTGATAATATTAAAAAATATAATGCAGAAAAATTAATAAAAACTTTAGAAACATTAAAGTATGAAATACATCTTCAACGCATACTTACCAATGTCCTAATAATCGCCACCCCAAAAATCCCCCCGGAAATTCCATCTCTACTCCCCCAAAACGTTTTTTAAAAAACGAGAAACCTATGTACCGGTTTTCCGGATATCTATCGTCATACAGCCCATTCCAATCCCAAACCTTTGCCCCTCTATGTCTAGCTTCATTTATTGCCATCCAGGCAATTACATAAGGTAGATTTTCTGCCTTACCCATTTTTGTAGCTGAAGCATAATAATATTCGGCTACTTGTTTATGGATAATCACCAAACATCCCGCTTTGTTATCGATAGTCACACAAAAACATTTTTTTTCAAAGCTATCTATCAATGCCTGATATTCACTTTTTGACGGACACCACACATCAATCTCCCTATATCCATTCTTTAGTATTTCATAAAATTCATCAAAGTTATTCATATTTCGTATCTCATAATTCACATCTCTTTTTAACTTTCTTCTCGTTTCGGTTTTAAACTCCATTAGTAATTCATTTTCCGAGCCTGTCAAATCTAATAACAATGTTTTCGTCGCCACCATTTGATTTTTCTCCAATTTAAACCCGTTATTTTTATATTCTTTTACATCTGCCGTCTCCGGATCTATTCGGCACATATTTATTCGATATTTATTTAGAATATTTTTTAACTCACCCCAATCAGTAATTTCCCTCGCTCTTCTGATTTTCGCCACAGTTAAGAATCCAAATCTTTTTATAAACATTTGGAATTTAGATTTCGGGATTTCCGGAATCTGCCAACCTATTCTACTCATAAAATTGGCATATTCGTCTGATTGTCTCAGATCTTTACCATAGCGATTTTTCACGACATCCATGCTTTAGTATTATATAATGATTGCTTGTATATGTTAGGCTTCTTAAACAAACTTTTTGATCTCAACAAAAAAGAAATCGACCGTTTCAGGATTATGGTCGATAATATCAATTCCCTCGAAAAAAAGTATACAAAACTTTCTGATCGGGATGAATTTATTGCCCAAACTGCTCTATTTAAAAAACAGCTTGCCGAAGGCAGAACTCTAATGGATATCCTTCCCGATGCCATGGCAGCAGCCAGGGAAGCGGCCAGTCAAACTCTTTCTCTTCGACCATTCGATGTTCAGCTTATGGCTGCTATCGCTTTCCATGAAGGCAAAGTGGCCGAACAAAAAACCGGTGAGGGTAAAACTCTTTCTGCCGTCCCCGCCCTCTATTTAAATACCCTTACGGGAAATGGGACCCACCTGGTTACTGTAAATGATTATCTGGCTAGGTTAGGTGCGGGTTGGAACGGACCGATTTTTCACTATTTAGGCGTGACCGTAGGTGTCATTATTCATGAACAGTCCTTTATCTATGACCCCACCTATTCAGATCCCACTCACGGGGATGATCGATTGGCACATTTGCGTCCTTGTACCCGCAGGGAAGCCTACGGTGCGGATGTCACTTACGGTACCAACAATGAATTTGGTTTTGATTACCTTAGGGACAACATGGTCGGAAGTATGGAAGAAAAATCCCAGCGTGGTCACCACTATGCCATTGTCGATGAAGTTGACTCCATCTTAATCGATGAGGCTCGTACCCCTTTAATTATTTCAGCCCCGGATACGGAACCTACCCAAAAATACTTTGAATTTGCGAAGCTCGTTGACAAGCTTTCCGGAGATACGGATTTTGTTATTGATGAAAAACATCGTACTGCCAATCTAACGGAACACGGTATTAAAAAAGTCGAAAAAATATTGGGAATAGATAATTTGTATGAAAAAGATTTTTCTACTATAAAACACCTGGAAAATGCTCTCAAAGCCAGGACATTATTTATCACGGACAAAGATTACATTATTCGTGACAATCAAGTTGTCATTGTAGATGAATTTACCGGGAGGTTAATGCCGGGTCGGCGTTGGTCAGAGGGACTTCATCAAGCAGTCGAAGCCAAAGAAAATGTTCCCATTCAACAGGAATCTAAAACAATGGCCACGATTTCTTTCCAAAATTATTTTCGTATGTATGAAAAACTTGCCGGCATGACCGGTACCGCCGCCACCGAAGCCGAAGAATTGAGAAAAATTTACAAGCTTGATGTGGTTATTATTCCCACCAATGAAACTATGATAAGAATTGATCATCCGGACATTGTTTATAAAACCACTCGCGCTAAATACACCGCTCTTGCCAATCAAATCATGGAATTGCATAAAAAAGGTCAGCCGGTTTTAGTCGGCACCACTTCAATTGAAAAAAATGAAATTGTTTCTGATCTTCTCACCCACAAAAAAGTTCCTCATCAAATGCTTAACGCTAAAAATCACGAAAAAGAAGCCCAAATTATTTCTGAAGCCGGCAACATTGGTGCGGTAACTATCGCCACAAATATAGCTGGAAGAGGAGTTGATATTATTTTGGGTGGAGCCCCTCCTCCTAATCCCAAATTTGTTTTGGGCAAAGACAAATTAACTTTAACTGAGTACAAGAAAAGGATGAGCAAATGGCAAAAAGCTCATGACGAAGTAGTTTCATTAGGGGGACTATATGTTATCGGAACTGAACGCCATGAATCCCGCCGTATCGACAATCAGCTTCGTGGCCGCTCCGGCCGTCAAGGTGATCCCGGAGCTACCAAGTTTTATTTAGCTCTCGATGACGATATCATGCGTATTTTTGGCGGTGATCAGGTGGCTAAAATTATGTCCTTCTTAAAAATCCCCGAAGATGAACCCATTACTCACGGCATGGTCAGCAAGGCTATCGAGCAAGCTCAAGTCAAAGTCGAAGGCTTTAACTTTGATGCCAGAAAAAGTGTGGTCGAATACGACGATGTCATGAATAAACAACGTGAAATTGTTTACGGCCTGCGTGATCGGGTTTTGAAAAACGAAATCACCCATGAGGAAATAATTCTCAAATTGACCGACCAGTTGGACAATACAGTTGATGAATATGCTCCCAAAGGCATAGTCCAATCAGAAGTTTTGCCTATAGCTGCAGCGGTAGCAGATATTATTCCTTTTGATGACCAGTCCCAAGCTCGATTGTCAGAACAAATTGGCAAGCTTGGTGTCGCCCCCGAAGTTAAAAAATTAATTAACTCAGTTATTACTGAAACTGTTACCTCAAGAAAAGACCAGGTCGGAGAGTCAGACTGGGGGCAAATTATCCGCTTTGCCTATTTATCCTCTATTGATACCCTCTGGATCGACCATCTTGACGCCATTGACGATTTACGTTCCGGTATTGGTTTGCGGGGTTATGGCCAAAGAGATCCCTTGGTTGAGTACAAGTCCGAAGCTTTCTCTATGTTTGAAAGATTAGTTGCTCAAATCGATACCGAATTTGGCAAACGCCTTTTTAGAATTCAAGTCGGCACTCCTGGTCAAATGCCCCCGCCCCCCAAAGCCATCGAAATCAAGCCGGATTTTTCACTACCAACGGAATCTCAGACTCCGGTTTCGGTTTCAGCTCCAAGCGGCGACTTCATGTCTGCTTTTGCGGGCTTGCAAAAAGGCAGCGTGGAAAACAAAAACAAAAATCTCGGTCGCAATGATCCTTGCTGGTGCGGCAGTGGTAAAAAATATAAAAAGTGTCACTACCCTAATTAGGGCTATACAAAGACATTTATTACACATTAAAAATATTCAAATTTAAGAACAAACTAGCTCACTTTTATCTTTTACTCTCCAGCCTCAATAATCTATTTCACTATAACAATCGGGTACCATATGGTATAAATAACTAATGGATCACGAGATTCAACCGCAAGTATCGCAAACTAGTAAATTACCCAAATTTCTTACCACAATTACTCCATTTTCCAAAGCAGTTGCTCTATCAATGTATATTATATTTCCATTACTGGGATTTTATTTTGGATTTTGGTATCAAAAACAAACTGTTCCGTCAACCAAAACTTATATAAATAATTTTACCATCAAACCGAGTTCTATCCCCACCCCCACTCCGGATGAAATGGATTGTGACCCTAGTCTGATTTGCAAAAACAACAGTGTTTATTATATAGACAAAGATGGCAAACAAATTACGGTAGCTCAAGCGATTGAAGATTCCAATAACCACGTAAATGATGAGGGTTACGAATTTGCTAGCATTTCTCCAAATAAAAAGTTTATCTCCGTTGGAGGGGTCCGTTGGGAATCCGTAATTTTCAATATCTATGAAATTAGTTCTGGTAAAACTCATACCGCAACTGCAAAAGGTTATAATTTTGGAAATTGGTTGCCTGATAATCGAATATTGGTTATAGGAGAATGCGGTATGGGTATAGATTGTGGAATTTTTGTTTCCAACAATAGTCAAGAACCTTGGAAAATGAGTCAAGTTTTTGATGCTCCAGTTTCTTGGACAAAATAAAATTTTATGGGTATCCATTACGCTAGCACTTCAAGAAATGCCACTATCCAAACTAGATCGCTGTGTCCGAAAAATACTTATTAGGTAAGGTTATCTGATATGGATAAAAAGATTAATAAATTTCTATATTGGACACCCAGAATATTAGGGATTTTATTTGTTCTATTCTTATTACTGTTCTCTTTGGACGTTTTTGATATGGGACTATCCGGTTGGCAAATTATTGTTGGCTTGTTCATGCACAATATCCCGGCCTTAATTTTATTAATTGTTCTGATCATCTCCTGGAAACATGAAATTGTCGGAGGAGTAATATTTATTCTGGCTGGTTTACTTTATATTCTTATATTAGTTACGGGTCCTAATTTTGAATGGTATATGTTATCTTGGTCCGTGACCATAGCCGGTCCGGCTTTTCTCACCGGAATCTTATTCCTGGTCAATTGGTATAAAAAAAAGAATCACTCTCAATAATATATGTGGGATAAACACGAAAAACTCGTATTGGAATTGTTGAGTAAAAATATCCTACCCGCGGAAGTCGTCGAATTACTGGAAAACCATCGCGAAAAATTAGCCAATCTTCAGCACGAACGATTAATCCATTTAATTGTTACTATGACCGTCTCTATTTGCACTGTCATATTCACCTCGGTTACCATTTTCGTCCCACAACCTGCATTTTTGATTGTAGATTTAATGCTGGCAATTCTGTTAGTGGCTTATCTTGGCTATTACCGTAAATTGGAAAATACCACTCAAAAATGGTACGGATTAACCGATCGGATTAAAAGTAAGATCACCTCCGGTTCGTTGTGAAGAGGAGCTTTCAGTTATAGAATTAATATAGTGCCCTTAGGACAAAAATTATTAACAGTCTTCAGCCTGTTCTCTTTAATTCTTTTTTGTGTATCAACCGTCCATGCAGCCGGTGGATCATACGATTGGGCATATGGTTGGACCAGAAGCGGCGGAAGCGCAGGCGAGGAATTTGGTGGACAGAGTGTAGCAATAGATACGACCGGAAACATCTTTGTTACCGGAGGATTTTCATACACGGTAAATTTTGACGACACAGGTGGAACGGATGAACACGTGGCCAATGGTGACTATGCAGACATTTTTATTACTAAATATAATTCCGACGGGTCATACGGTTGGACCAGAACTTTTGGGGGACCTGCTGAAGATTACGGGGCCGGGATTGCTACCGATTCGGATGGTAATGTATTTGTAACCGGTTACTATCAGGGTACAGCGGACTTTGATGCTACCGGAGGGACGGATAATCATACCGCCAATGGGGGGGCAGATATTTTTATTACCAAATACAATTCCGACGGATCTTACGGCTGGACGCGGACAATCGGAGCCACCAGTGATCAGTTGGGTTATGCCATCACTGTAGATCTTAATGACGACGTCATTGCCATGGGACTTTTTTATGGAACGGTTAATTTTGACGTAACCGGAGGAACTGACAATCATTCATCTGCAAGTGGAACCACTTTTATTACAAAATATCACAACGACGGTTCATATAGCTGGACCAGAACTTTTGGGAAATCCGGTCAGTGGTGGGATTATGATGTCACTACTGATGCCGACGGATATATTTATGCCACCGGCTTTTTCACAGGTACAGCCGATTTTGATGGTTCGGATGGCGTGGACATTCATACTTCAAACGGAGGAAATGATATTTTTATTACCCGTTTGAGTACCGATGGCAACTACAAATGGACTAAAACTATTGGCGGCAGCGGTGACGACGGCGGTAGCGGTATTACTACTGATGCCAATGGACATGTTCTGGTAACCGGCTATTTTTCCGATACCGTCAACTTCAATACCAACGGTGGAACCGATAACCATACTGCCTCAGGCGGAAAGGATTTATTTATTTTCGAGTTAAAAGAAAATGGTACATCACTATGGACAAAAACTCTTGGTGGGAACACAATTTACGATTGGGGTAATGATATTGCTACCGACGTCAGTGGAAATATTTTCGTTAATGGTGTTTTCGGCGGGGTTGTGGATTTTGACGTCAGTGGGGGAATTGATAGTTATACTGCCGGCCCTGGTGGTGATTCATTTATCACCAAATATAACGCCGACGGTTCATATGGTTGGACCAGACCCATGGGAGGTACTTCAGTGGATGACTATGCCGAAGCCTTTGCGGTTGCAGTTAAAGATAAGAATGTCTATGTTACGGGATTTTTCATCGGCACGATAGATTTTGACGGATCCGTCGGGATAGATAACCACTCTTCCGATCCGGGTAATTTTGACTTTTTCCTTGTCAATTACGCGGATGATGCACCCAACGTTTCCAATATCCTAGCTGATATCGCTTCCGCTTCCGGTCAAATTACTTGGACTACTGATGCTACTACTTCTTCTCAAATCCAATACGGTTTAACCGAGGATTACGGCTCTGTAACTGACGAAACCGACACTTCTGCCAAAGTCACAGATCACTCAGCTACTATTCCCGGTCTGCAGACCTGCGCCCATTATTACTACCGGGTTTTATCTACCGATAATGACGGTAATAAAGCCATTTCTACCAATCGATCTTTTAACGCTTCCGGTTGTCTGGCTTCCTCAGTAGTTAGCGGTACAGATACATTACTAGCTACCACCGGAGGATCATTAGATTTAGTAAATGGCCAATCTACTATTACTCTTCTGGTCCAGGATGGATCTATTGCCGAAGATGCCGTTTTCCAAATCAATATTCTGGATTCAACAAGTGTACCCGACGCTCCCTCTGGTACCCGACTCGTCAAGGGTAATTTTTATAACCTGTTGGCAGTGGCAGACGGAAACAATCGAATCGACACTTTTGACCAACCAGTAGTTTTTACCGTTCAATACGGCCCGGACACTGCAACTTCTTTTCAAGAGGGAACGCTGGACGTTTACAAATATGACGGTTCCGGATGGATAAAGCAAAACTGCACCTTAAATACCACAAATAACACTATTACTTGCACCTTGGGAGGGTTTTCCGTTTATGGAGTCTTTGGTCAGGAGCAGCCTGGATCTTTTGCTGGTTCATCTGCCGGATCTGCACCTGTTTGTGGAGATACAACCCCTTTTGGGTGGCCGGATTTATTTCAAATAAATGTTCTTGCAACCAAAGCCACTCTGTATTTTACCCCTGTATTACCGGATAGGCGATATTTTATTAGTTTTTCAACCAAGCCCTCTGCCGAGGAACACGGTGCTGAAGTTCAGCTTGGTAATATTGGCATCCAAAATTTTACAGTCAATTATCTGACTCCGAATACTTCATACTATTTCAAAGTTCGCGGTCAAAATGGCTGTATGCCGGGTAGTTGGAGCAGTATTATGAAAATTACTACACAATCAAAAAACAATAAATCGTTTGCGTCGTTCTATAAATACGGTAAGGTTAAAAGAAAACTGTTTTATTCTCAGTAAGTTTCCCAATAAATAATCCAGTGCCCAAAAAATCACCATATTTCTATATTTTTCTGGTTTTAATCTCTATTGTTTATCTTTTTCTTCGTTTTTACAACTTAAATAGTCTTATTGGCTTCCATATGGACCAGGGGATTCATCTTCTTGAAACCAAATCCATGGTTGATAACCGAAAAATTCTGTTGCTTGGTCCAAACACTTCAATATCTCTGGATGGTCGCCTTTTTTTTACCGGTGCCAATTATTATTATGTTTTAGCCATTATCGGAGTTTTAGGTCATTGGCAACCACTAATTATTACCGGCATTTTTATTATTATTGAATTTATATTTTATCTATTTTTTATCTTATTACTCAAAAAAATCTTCACCGCTACTTTCGCCATTACAGCCTTTCTTTTTATCAGTCTTTCGCCATATCTGGTTATACACAGCCGCTTCTTTTGGAATCCCCATCTTCTCATTCCTCTCTCCATATTAACCCTCTATTTTCTACTCCAATTTCTCCACCAAAAGCATTATCGCTATCTTTTTTATGCAGCCTTTTTTTGGGGTTTTGCCTTTGCCTGCCACTACAGCGCTATCCTGTGGGCGGTAATATTTCTATTTGTCCTTATTAAATCTCATCACATTCATAATATTAAATCTTATTTATTAATCGGCTTGGGATTAATATTAGGAAATCTTCCCCTTATTCTTTTTGAAGTTCGTCACTCATTTTACAACCTAAAAACAATTATTTACATTTTTACTCACTCCCCCCGGGCCGGGGATTTTACCTCTCATTATGTTGTTTTTCCGTTCCTGATATTTTCTCTGTATTTTATTCTTTATCTTTATCGAAAATACCAACTAGCCAACTTTTTATTAATAATATTATTTTCTCTGCTAACTATAATTCAACTAAAAATATTTAATTATTATCAACCCCTGGATGTTATTCCCGGCTGGGATTATTCCACTCAAAATCATGTCGCCGATCTAATTGCCCAAAATTGTCCCGCAAATTTTAACATTGCGGCTACTATCCAAGGGGATACTCGTTTTTATGATTTGCGTTATTTGCTCGATATTAAAAATTGCTACTCCGAAGGAGTTGAAGACTATCCTACATCTCAAAAACTTTTCTTAGTTGCCCCCGTCAATCGCCCGCCCGAAACTGAAACAGTTTGGGAAGTTTCCTCTTTTAAACCATTTATTATTAAACAAAAAATATCCCTGAACGATCATCTATATTTCTACGAATTGGAAAAAAGTGTAAAATAATCCTGAGATGAAATTTAAGTGGAAACTCGCTGGTCTGGTAGTTATTGGGACGGCTATAGTTAGCGCTATAGCTTTTGTCGTATATGTCCCCGAAATAAAGAATCTTACCGATTCCAGCCCCGTGATTACCGAAGAAAGAAATATTAACGGTTACAATAAAATAAATTTTTCCGGTATTGGTGAACTGGAGATAGTCCAAACAGGTACGGAGGGTATCCAAATTTCAGCTGCGGAAAACATTCTTCCGGACATCGAAACTAATGTCAGCAATAACACCTTAACCATCCGATACAAATGGTCTTGGAGAAAAAATAGTCTTAAAAATCAAAGACCAGTCAAAATCCAAGTCCAAGTAGCCGATTTGTCAAAAATTATTATTTCCGGAGCCGGAACTGTAAGTTCTCCCGGGCTCAAAACTGCTAATTTAGAATTATCATTAAGTGGTGCCAGTCAGGTAAATTTAAATATCGAGGTTGATTCATTAAAATCAGAAATAACCGGCGCTGGCCAAATGACTTTGGCTGGTGTCGCCAGGAATCAAAAAATAAACATTAGCGGTGTCGGTAAATACATTGCCCAAAGTTTATCCGGCAATGATGCGGATGTAATTATCAGCGGCCTTGGTTCTGCAGAAGTAGCTGTCAATAACACCCTCAATATTGTCATTAGCGGCGGAGGTAAAGTATCCTATTCCGGAAAACCCAAAGTGACAAAGCAAATCTCCGGCCTCGGTTCAATTATCAAAGAATAAAATTTTTAGACAATTCTTTTCCTAATAGTTATATTTTCTGGAATTTGACCTATTTCAGTTCCCCCTCCATAGTCTTGTTTCCATTTTTTACGTAATTCTTTCCATGTGGTTATGTTTCCATTAACAAGAATTAGCTCATCAGAATTAGTTTCTGTCCAGCTTAAAATCTCAAATTTTTGTAATTGATTATGAAATTCCAAACAAACTACTGCATTTAATAATGGCACAGGTAAACCATTCTCATATAGTGAGGTGTTTCCGTTTACAATTACTCTGGTTTCCTGGTAATGGCGATCTTCCTGATCACCATGCCAACCGGGTCTGCTTATATATTCTCCCGAACGTTGGCCACCTACTTGTGCTAATACTGTTTTGATATCAACCTGTTTGTTTATTGGAAGGAAATCATTTTTTATTGTCACCCGCTCCAAATACATTTCATACCCTCCTCTTTTATTGGTAACCACCCATTCATATCCTTGCGTATCTGCCATCCTGATTTCCCCTTGTTTATCAATCACCTGACCATTTTCAATTCCTGCTCTTAGCCTCCTGGCATTGTTTGTCATTACGGTTTTTATTGGACTTTCCTGGAATTTTCCATCATGCCCTTCTACACTTTTATCTCCTAATCCCAAAAATTTGTGGTCAAGTATATGAGTGTTATCTGCTCCGGCAAAAGCCATTTCTGCCAGCATACAAGCTCCAGCCAGGGCCTGGGTTATTGGAGTATTAGGATCATGTAAATCCTTATCCGTCACATCTTTTCCTACCACGGCGCGGGCAATATCACCCCGATAATATTCCCGATTATCAATTACTCTATCAATACTCGGATCTCTGGGTACTATTACCTCCTGTTCAGTCTTCCCGGACAATTTACCCAACTTGTTCTTCAATTCAGTCACGGATTCATAGGACCAACCTTTTTTCATCATTCGTTTATTTCTATTAATCTCTGGTTTTCCATCTTCACTAACTAATATTTGTTTACCTGACCAAGGATCAAGCCTCAATACAAAACCAGGTCTATCTTTAGATTTCTCACCCGCTTCCAAAACCGGTAAGAATTCGACTTCGGTCCAATTATCCATAACGTCATATCTACCGGCGTAATTTACCACTAAAAAAACTTTCTTTTCCCATTTTTTCTTACCTAAACCGGACTCTAGTACATCATCACAGTTCATTACCTTGTTCAATCCTCCAACAGCTTTGAATATGGCTTGTTGTTCGGGGGGTAATGCAGAATATTCAAAAATATCAATTGAACCATTCACTTCGGTACGAACATAGTCCTCACCGGGTATCAATTTGCCATATTCAATTATAGGTTTAACCTTTAATTCTTTTTTATCTATCTCCTTAGCCATGTCAGCATTGTATTATGTAAGTTGCCATTATTCAACTTTTTATGGGATAAATAAACTCTTCCTCTAGATTTTTCAGTTTGTTATCCAACCAAAACATATCTCCCGCACATATTCTCAATATATAATAATCTCTGTGTCTATTGTTCACAAATCAAAGTTATTGATAATTGTTCTCGGCTTCTTGGTTTATTTCCGAATACTATTCAATGGTTTTGTCTGGGATGACACTACCTATATATTGGGTAACCGGGAAATCCAGCAATTCAATTTGGTAACTTTAGTTGGCCCAAATATGTTTAACAGCAGCGGCTACTTTCGCCCCATACCAGCCATCTATTTTTCACTTTTGTATCACATCTTTGAAGAGTCTGCCTTTTTTTATCATCTTACTCAGTTGATTCTGCATATTATTTGCACACTTTTGTTATTAAAAATATTTCAAAAGTTTTTTACACCCCCCCTGTCTCTCCTCTTAAGTTTGATATTTTTAGTCCATCCTATAAATGTCGAATCGGTAGCTTATATTGGTTCCACTCAAAGTCAAATCTATTTTATTTTTGGTAGTTTGGCCATCTTATCGTCAGATATATTAAAAACAAACTTATATCTGTTTATAGCCATATTCACCAAAGAAGTCTCATTTTTGTATTTAATCTTAGTATATTTTTATCGCTGGCTTTATAAATTAACACTTTCTCTAAAATTTATTTCCATAACTGTTGTTAGTTTATTAATATATTTTATTGTCCGATTTTCTGTACTGGGTGGGATTTTCCAAAAGATGCATTTGATTCCCATTTCCGAAATTTCACTTCTTCACCGTTTAGCTCATATCCCCATTGTTCACTTTTATTATTTAAAAACTTTCTTTTATCCAAAAATTCTCGTTATTGATCAAATCTGGTTAATCAAAGACCTCAACTGGTCAAACTTTTATCTACCTCTGATTATCATTAGCTTAATCTATGGACTATTAATTGGATACCTAATTCATCTATACAAAAATGATCATAAATTAGCTAAACCATTTCTTTTTTTCTTTGTATGGTATGCGTTAGGAATGGGAATGATTTCTCAAATATTTCCTTTAGATATGACTGTAGCCGACCGCTGGTTTTATTTTCCTATTGTCGGTTTACTTGGAATGATAGGGATATTCATAACCAAGATTAAAATTAATAAAATGTTATTTGCAGTTTGTATTTTGATTTTACTGTCTGCAAGAACTGTTGTCAGAACAGGAGACTGGAAAAATGCCCTGACTCTTTATCAACACGATACCCCTTTGTACGAAAATTATGATTTAGAGAATTTTTTAGGTTATGAATTGGCTAAATCCGGACTTAGGCCGGAAGCCTTAAAACATTTTATTCGCGCAAGTGTTTTACTTCCTCATGATACCAATCTTTTTAATATTGCCTCAACCTACGAGGAATTAGGTGATTATTCCAATGCTATTTTATATTACGACAAAACCCTAAACATCAGGGACAGATATTTAAATCACAGCACGATTCGAGAACTCGCATTTACCAGACTCACCCGTCTGTTGGTAATTTACCATAACCCCCGGGATGTCTTACCGTATTTACAATTGGCCACAAGTGAATTTCCCCAAAATGGTACTTTCTGGTCATTTCTGGCAATTACCGAATACAAACTGAAAAATCGCGATGTTGCATTAGACGCTGCTACCAAAGCCAAAACTCTTCTGCCTAATCCTACTACCGCCAAACTATATAATCTTATTCTTAACAATAAAGAAATTAACATAAAATTTGATTAGTATGATGTTTATCAGAAAAACCATCAAAACCATTTTTTTGCTTTCTCTAATTAGTTATCTTTTATTCCTCTTTTGGCACCCCAAACTTCCTTCACAAAGCTCGATTTATCCGGATTTACTTTTCTCAGATCCTATTCAAACACCGGTTAAAGATAAAATTCCATATCTTTGGAAAATCAAAGATCAAACTTATCGCATTGTTCCACTCTTTGAATATTCAGCCCGGGGTTTGGTGGTTTCCGAATACGATGCTCAAAACTGGTTGGACTTTTCTCACAAGAAAGATCCGGCTCAAACCAAAGATTTGTGTCTAATTTGGGGTACAAATATTCAAAATGGTATTTATCGTGATCTACAATACAAACACGGTGAATTTACCTGTTATATTTATTGGGATCAAAATCAGTCACAAAAATTTAATGGTTTACAATTTGCCAATAATCATCTGATTCCAAAAAACGGAAATCTCGCCAAATTAATTAAATCTGCCCACATTGGAGATCAGGTAAAAATCACCGGCCAATTAGTAAATTATGAAATATTGGATACTAATGGCAAAATTATTTCCACCCGTGACACCAGTACTATTCGTGATGACCAGGGATGCGAAATTATTCTTGTTTCAAATTTTGAAATGATTCAAAAGGGATTTCCCTATTTGGAAATTAAGCAATTATTAAGCCAAATAGTTCTAATCACCGGGGTTTTAAATTTTATTCTATTTCTTAGCCTGCCGTAACTGAATTCACTATAGCTGCAATATCTTTTAGACTCTGACTGGATTTGACCAAATACTGCAGGATATTCAGACCCTTGGATTCCTGCACGGTTTCCGGATAATCAACATTAGTCAAAACAATAATTTTAACGGTTTTTCCCCACCCATCCTCTCTCAGATCCCTGATCGCCGACAATCCATCTTTAATAGGCATAAACAAATCCATAAGTATCAAATCCGGGTGCTCAGTCAAAGCTACTTCTACTGCCTCTAGTCCGTTTCCGGCTACCAAAACTTTATAACCATCCTTCTCCAAAGCCTTGGAAATCAGAAACTGAAAAGCTTTCTCATCGTCTACTACCAGGATCTTTTTATCGACCATAGCTACCAATATACTCTATGAAGGCTAAAATTGTCCAGTTTTGGTAAAATCCCAATTACCATGGCCAAAGAAATTGATCTCCAAATTCTTTACAATAAAAGTTCCGGGACTGGTCTGGCCCTAAAGCTGGCTTCCGAAACCAGCACTATACCTTTAGATAAGTACCCCATATCCAACGAGATAATCGTGCAGGATATTCGGGATGAGTTACCAAAGATTAATAACCCTACTCTCACATTAATATACGGAGGAGATGGCACCTACTTCAAATATTTGGCCCAACACATCAACGACCCGAATTCTTTTATTATTCCAATGGGTGGGGGTGGTGAAAATGTAGTTGCCCGTCAATTAAACACCTTGGGTAAATCACCCATCAAAGTGCTTGACCAGGTATTTTCGTCAGAAGACATAGCTGTAAGTTTCCAAAAAATTTCCCCTTGGCAAGCTGAAAACGAAAACACGGGTGAAATAATTAATTTTTTCTGGCTTTTTGGAGTAGGAGGATCTGTAATTACTCAGGCACTGCAACAAATTGAAAAATACCGGGATTCTACTCCGCATTCCTATCATTTACGCTTGGCTCAAGCTATGATCGGCATGTTGGCGCAGGCCGAAAATCGTTCATCCTTGGTTGTCATGGAAAAACAATTTTCATCTGTCGGAGCAGAATCATTAATCACCACAGGTCTAATTCATGCCTTAGCCATGTTCCCTCTCCAGAAATACCCCCAAGTCCTGCATGTTCCCCACTCTAATCATGGTCGACCTTATTCTATTCCTGTTATTTCCGGTTTGGTTATGGCCGATTTAGCCTTCGGTATCCAAACTATTCTTCGTCACCCTCTGTCGCCCGAAACTCCTGTGACTTTAATCAACGTAAAAGGAGATATTGTGGCCGACTCAAACGTATTTGAGGGTCAACCAAACACTTGTTATCTAATTACTCAGTCACCAAAAAACTATAACCTGTTCCCCAAACCTATCAATGACTGATATGATTAATGCGTGGGCAAGTTTATTCTCTGGCACTATTCAGACGGCGTAGAAAATTACATGCGCCGGTGGTACTTTGCTCTGGCTTGGATTGTTCATTATTTTTCCCTGAATATACTTCCTAAAACTCTGTTTTCCCCTTGGAAACGCCTCGTCTCCGATAATACCCAGCCGGGGTTCAGCCTGCAACGTTTTTTTGAAGAAGTCTCCTTCAATATTATCTCGCGCTGTATCGGGGCCTTCGTCCGCACCATTATTTTTATCACCGGAGTTTTAATCTTGATTTCCGCTATCATTGCCGGTCTTTTTGGCCTGGTGATTTGGTTTGTTTGCCCCTTCGTCGGAATACCATACTATTTTTATGGCTTACCATTTCAGTCCCGTCAAGTTCCCGAATTGTATAAAAAAATCCAATCAACCCCGGATATCCTATCCATTTTTTTCAATTCTGTACCCGGGAAATTTATGCTCACTCACCTCGGTGTAACCTCCGATAGATTGCCTCCGGTAAATCCGGAATTTAAATTAAAACCTCTATCTGACAAACCCGGGGGTTTGTTGGAATTAATAAAGCAATTTATTGAAGGTAAAATCTGGCCGGAAACAGAATTAAAAAAAATGGGTTTTGAATATCAGGATTTAGAAACTTTAGCTCATTGGTGGGATAGTCAATTTCCCACTATCGTGCCACCGGAAAAACTGCACTTCAATCGTCCGGGTATCGGTCTGGAATTATTGTTTGGTTTCACTCCCAAATTAAATCAATCTTCTTATGATCTCAGTCTCCCACAACCATATTCGCACCATCTTATTGGTCGTGAAGAGATTGTCAATCGCATCGAAAGGGTCTTGTCTAGTGACAGCAATGTCATCCTCACTGGTGATGCCGGTGTAGGTAAAAAAACGGTCGTCTTGGAATTCGCCCGCAGGGCAATGGCTGGTGAATTAGGCAAAAAACTGGCCTACCAAAGAGTCTTGGAGTTTGATTACAATTTTATTCTTTCCGAAGGACTTGATATCAGTCGTAAAAAAATCGCCCTGTCCCAAGTTTTATCAGAAGCTAATCAGGCCGGTAATATTATTCTTGTTTTTAAGGACTTACACCGTTTGGTTCATTCAGATGTTGAAGGCTTGGATTTAACCGATGTATTTGAGAGTTTTTTGGAAAGAAGAAAACTCAAAATTATTGCCATTTCCACCCCGACTGATTATGAACGATTTCTTTCCGCTAATACCCGCCTTAGAAAATATTTTGATATTGTCGAAGTCACGGAGTCTACCGTGGAACAGGCAAAAACAATTCTTCTCGATTCTGCAAACTTTTGGGAAAAAGAAAGAAGGCTTACTTTTACCGTCCAATCCCTAAGGGCAATTTTAGAAGATTGCGACAAATATATTACCGAAACCCCTTATCCGGAAAAAGCTTTGGAAATATTGGATAAAGTCGTCTCGTATGCCGAAAAAAATGACAAAGAAGTCATTTTTCCGGAAGATATAAATGTTGTCATCTCTGAAATCACCGGTATCAATTTAACTCGCATCACCGAAAGTGAAAAAAACCTGTTAGTCAATTTGGAAGATGTCATGCACCAATATTTAATTGGTCAGGATCCGGCTGTTGATCTGATTTCAAAAAGCTTGAGAAGCAGTAGTGTCGGCGCCAAAGATGATAAACGGCCAATCGGTTCATTTCTGTTTTTAGGTCCGACCGGAGTGGGAAAAACCCAAGCAGCCAAGGCCTTAGCCAAGGTCTATTATGGTGACGAAAAGCAAATCTTGCGTTTTGACATGGCCGAATATGCTGGAGATGAAGGGTTTAATCGCCTGATTGGAAATTCAAATAAAAATATTCCCGGGACTCTTGCCTCTGCCATCAAAAACAAACCAGCTTCCCTTTTACTCTTAGACGAAATTGAAAAAGCTCCGCCTTTGATTATTAATTTATTCCTATCCATATTGGACGAAGGTCAATTTACTGATGCCTTTGGTCATAAAATTGTTTGTCGTCACCTGTTTATAATAGCGACAAGTAATGCCGGTGCAGAAACAATTCGTCAGTTAGTTTCCCAAAATATTACTCCGGAAGAATTGTCCATTCAGACCATAGACGCAGTCCAAAAAGACCACATTTTTTCTCCCGAATTTATCAATCGTTTCGATGGAGTAGTTGTTTTCCAGCCCTTAGCCGAAAACCAATTAAAAGATATTGCCAAACTTTTACTTACTATTATGCAAAAAAGTCTCAAGAAGCGTAATTTGTATTTCCAAGTTACCGATGAAATCTGCCAGATAGTTGCCCAAAAAGGCTACTCGCCTCAGTTTGGTGCCCGGCCAATTAGAAGATTGATTGATATCGAGCTTGGGGATGCTATCGGCAAGGCGGTTCTTTCCGGCAAACTTAAAGAAGGAGACAAATTTACTTTAAAATATTCACAGAAAGAAGGATTTTATGTTGCCGACTGATTTAGAAAATTATTTGATCCAATGCCGAAATCAGCATCTTCCTTTCGATGCTGTTGCTGAAAAACTTACTCAAGCCGGCTGGAATGCCGACATAATTCTTTCTGCTAAGACATGGTATCTGGGTAATACTGAAAAACCTCAAAATCCGGAAAACTCAACCAAAATTCAAAACACTCAAATTTTTACGACTCCCGCTGCACTTGATCATTATCCCCGTAATCGTCTGCATCCCATTATATGGATTTTCTTGTTTATTGTTTTAAGCGTCATTTCTTTTATAATCCTCAGTACTTTCTGATCTTTCTTTTCTTTCCTTCCGTACCCGATCCAATTTAGTCAAACATTTTTTTCGCATCCGGATACTGACCGGGGTTAATTCCAGTAGTTCATCATCTGCAATAAAATCCAGCGCCTGTTCCAAAGACATTTTGGTAGCCGGGGTCAGAACCGTCTTGATATCTGCCGAAGCAGCCCTGGTATTGGTCAAATGTTTCCCCTTACATACATTCAATTCAATATCTTTGTCTCTGGTACCGATGCCCACAATCATTCCTGCATATACCTCTTCCCCCGGTTCTACAAAAGTTAATCCTCTCTGTTGGGCATTTTCCAATGAATAAGACAAAGTACTGCCGGCATCCAAAGCTACCAGTACTCCCGGTCGGGTATTATCAGAAATCGGTCCCAAGGGTTTGTAACCCATAAAACTGCTGTTTAGAACCACAGTTCCTTTGGTTTGGGTCAAAAGCGAGTTTCTCACCCCGATCATGTTTCGTTGCGAAATAAGATAGGTAAACAAAGTATTGCCTCTGTGATCAGTTCCCATGTCCAGCATTTCTCCCCGACGTCTGCCCATTTCCGAAGTAATAACTCCCACATACCCATCCGGAACTTCGATATATACCTCTTCAAAAGGCTCTGTTTTGTCCTTTACTATTACTTGTGGCTTGGACACCTGCATTTCATATCCTTCCCGGCGCAAAGTCTCCAATAATATTGCCAGGTGCAGTTCTCCCCGGCCAATGACTTCATAAATCCCCGAGCCTGTATTGGTGAAGTGCATCCCGAGATTTATTTCCGCTTCTTTGTCCAGCCTGTTACCTATCTGCCGGCTGGTTACAAATTTTCCCTCGCGTCCTGCCATCGGCGAGGTGTTGGCTCCAATTGTTAATTTCAAAGTTGGTTCTTCTATGATAATTTCGGCCAGAGGAGCCGGATTGCCGGGATCCGTAACAGTTTGACCTATTTTAAACTCATCAATGCCGGCAATTGATACAATTTCTCCGGAAGAGACCTCATTGACTGCCAGCCGGGTAATTCCGGAATTGACATACATTTTGGCGATATTAAAACTGCCGAAATTACCTGTAGGAGTAGACATGATCACTCTTTGACCCATCTTTAAACTTCCTTGGCGAACTCTCCCCACCGCCAATTTTCCCAAATGATTATCATAATCAATGGTTGAAATCAGCATCTGCGTCGGTTTATCAGTATCGACCACGGCTTTAGGTGTAAATTCCAGGATAGTCTCAAAAAGCGGGGAGAGGTCGGCTGGTTTTTCTATCTCTTCCTGATCGGGTAAATTTTTCCAAGCTTTACCTTCACGTCCTACGGCATAAACGACCGGAAAATCCAAATGCTTATCCTTAGTCGCCAACTTCAAAAACAGTTCCTCTGTTTCCTGTAATACTTCCAGTGGTCGGGCGTCCTTTTTATCAATTTTATTTATTACCAATATTATTTTGAGTCCGGACAGGAGGGCTTTCTGTAATACAAATTTTGTTTGGGGAAGAGGTCCTTCGGCTGCATCGACAATTAGTAGAGCCGCGTCGGCCATGTTTAAGACTCGTTCCACCTCACCGCCAAAGTCGGCATGTCCGGGTGTATCCACAATATTTATTTTGACTTGTCCTGAGCTTGTCGAAGGATAAAAAACTGCCGTATTCTTTGCCAAAATCGTAATTCCCCGTTCTCGTTCCAAGTCGTTACTGTCCAAAATGGTTGTTTGCTGCATTTCCGCTTGGTTATCCCGAAAAGTATGGGTCTGCTTTAGCATCCCGTCCACCAGAGTGGTTTTCCCATGATCCACATGAGCAATAATTGCAATATCTCTAATATCCATATCCAAAATAAATCGCCCTCATCAGGCGAAGCCTAATTGTACCACCATTATCTCACTAATTGAAGAATGCCTAATAATCCCAATGCCCCAATGACCATTCCTAATGGAATTCCCTTTTTAGCCAACCATTCTTGTCTCAATTGTTCACTTTCGCCATTTTCAGGATATCCTACCCAATCCAATAAGATGTCCGCCAAATCCTTTTGACTTTGTTCGGCCCTTTGCATAATAATTAGACGGTTATGACAACCAAAACCCTTGTTGATAGTTTGTATATCAGGTTCGGTCGAAGAATCTTAAAAATAATTCTCAAGAGAAATGGCGGGGATTTGGTCGTTGCCGAAGATATTCTTTCCGACACTTTTACTGCCGTTCTCAAATCCTTTCATACTTTTCAAAACAAAAGCAGTTATTTTACTTGGCTGACCCGGATTGCTTTAAACAAAATGGCGGATTACTATCGCCGTAAAATTCATCGTGATTCCCGCATTTTTGTTCCCTCCGTCGAATATTTTAATTCCCTCATCGACCCCAAAATCACACCCGAGGAAGAAGTCACGTTAGCCGAACTGAGAATTCAAGTTCAAAAAAGTCTGGCCTTGCTCCCCAAAGAATATCAGCAGCTTCTCGATTTAAAATACCTTCGCGATCTAAGTAATCGGGAAATTCAAATCAAATTAAATTTATCCCCCCGCCAATTAGAAGGTCGCCTCTATCGCAGTAAGAAGGCCTTTGCTAAGATACTCAAATCACCATGACCGACGATTTTAAACGACTTGCCGGTCAGATCCGGGAAGTAATCCAAAATTCCCAAAATATTCTTCTTCATTTGCACCCCAATCCTGATCCGGATTCTGCCGGAAGTGCCTTGGCTATGTATTGGGCTCTAAAAATTTTGGGTAAAAATCCTGTAGTTTCAAAAGGGGATTCAATCAAACCGGATTGGTTAAAATTTTTACCCGGGAGTGAATTTATAATAAATCAAAGTGTTGCCGATTTGGATCTGAATAAATTTGATCTCTTTATAATTCTGGATAGCAGTGAAATTAGACAAGTGTCTAAATTAAAAGAATTAACTTTTCCCAAAAATTTATCAACTGTAGTTATCGATCATCATTATTCCAATGTTAGTTTTGCCCAAATTAATATTATTGATAGTTCTTTTCCTGCCGTGGGTGAATTAGTTTATGAATTATTGAAATTTTGGCAGATTTCCATATCCAAAGAAATTTCAGCCAATTTGATTGCCGCCATATTTACCGATACCGGTGGATTTCAATATGCACCTACATCATCACGCACATTTTTAGCCATGACGAAGTTGGTAAAAGTATTTCCTGACTTTACAACCTTATTGTCAAATTTAGTGAATAACAACACTGCAGGTCTTTTGCGATTCTATGCTTTGGCAATCAATAATGTTGAGACATTTGGTAATGTTGCTATATCTGCTGTTTCTTTGGACCAATGGAAAGAAAACAACATCTCCATTTTAGATTTAAATAAATCAGAAGTAGCCAACCTGATTAAATCCGTGACCGGCTGGGATTTAGGTATTTCCATGGTGGAGCAAGAGCCAAATATTATATCTATCAGTTTTCGAACTCGTGATTCAGACAAATATGATGTTAGTAAAATTGCCTTAGCTACAGGTTTTGGCGGGGGACACCGGGCAGCGGCAGGAGCGACTTTACAAATGCCCTTAGCGCAGGCCAAAAAATTTCTCCTAGACATTATCTACTCTGTCTACCCCGACCTCAAACCCTAAACAATTCACCCATCAGGTATACTAATAGTAATGTTAAAGATATTAATAATTGTTTTAATTTTAGGTGGGGTTTTTGCTTATTCAAAATATTCAAAAGGCGACAACAAAATTTCGTATCCGCAATTTCCTCAGGCATTATCCCAAGTCAATTTAAACTCTCTCAAAGACTGGTCAGTGGGGATCGTGGGAAAATATTTTCCGGATACCGCTTCCCAGACTGCTGTATTGGGTGAAAAAGCTAAAAACGAAAGTCTGCTTTTGGTCGTCGAGGCCGCCAAGAAACTTTCACCGGAAGAATTTAAAACTTTACAACAGTTTGTGTGCAAATAAGGGGTTTATAATATCCCCATGACCGATCTCAAAAACGACATTACCGATCTTATTACCCGCCTTTCCCAAATCCAAACCAAATTAAATCCCGATGTCCGGTCGAAAAAAATTCGCGAACTGGAGAGTTTGACTCTCCATCCAAATTTTTGGGATGATACCCAATCCGCCAAAGTCATTTCCAAGCAATTGGCCGCTTTGCAAACCGAAGAGAAAGAATTGGCAAATTTAGAATCAGAACTGACAGATGCCATAGGTTTAGTCGACGTTTTAGAGGACCATACTGAGCTGGAAAAAAACGTCCGTGAAATTTCCAAAAAAATCGAAAAATTTGAATTAAAAACCTTTTTATCCGGTCCTTATGATGAATGTAATGCGATTGTTTCTTTACATGCCGGCCAAGGCGGTGTTGAAGCCATGGATTGGGTGGCTATGCTGCTGCGCATGTACTTACGCTTTTGTGAAGCTCACGATTTTCAGGTAGATATCGTCGATGAAGCTCCGGGAGAAGAAGCCGGTTTCAAATCGGTAACTATTACCGTAAATGGACTATACGCATACGGCTATTTAGCCAAAGAAAAAGGGACTCATCGTTTGGTTCGTCAGTCACCCTTTAATGCCGACAATCTCCGTCAAACTTCATTTGCTTTGGTTGATGTCATGCCGGTTCTTCCCGAAACTGACAAACAAATCGATATTCCTGAAGGTGACATTCTCTTTGAAGCCTTTCGGGCTGGTGGCCACGGTGGTCAAAATGTCAATAAAGTCAGCACTGCCGTTCGTCTCACTCATAAACCCACCGGAATTATCGTCCAGTGTCAGACCCAAAGATTTCAGGAGCAAAATCGCAAAATCGCTCTTTCGCTTCTCAAAGGGAAGCTCTGGGCCAGACAGGAAGAAGAAAGATTAAAAACAGTCGCCGGTATTAAGGGTAAACATG
>Ga0315268_10000811_pt1 | contig 36526 bp, 30 predicted proteins | sample C1_top_MG_FD_204535 | JGI IMG/M metagenome (GOLD analysis project Ga0315268, IMG submission 204535) | Sediment microbial communities from Yellowstone Lake, YNP, Wyoming, USA - C1_top | ecosystem: Environmental > Aquatic > Freshwater > Lake > Sediment | place: USA: Wyoming | collected 2017-08-01
AAACTCCTGGAGCAGAAGTCCAAGGATGCGGTCTCCGCGCATCTCGAGACGGCCCGCAGGTCGATGACCTGGAAATCCTATCCCGGGAATTTAGCGTTTCCTTACCAGAGGATTGAATATGAATAGAGCCAAGAAGATCGGCCTGCTGGTGTTCGTCCTTCTTTCCGGATGGTTTCTCATCGGCCAGGAAGTCGTAGAAGAAATTGTGGCCATCGTCAACGACGACGTGATCACGCTCTCTCAATTCAGGAGGGAATACGAAATGCGCGTCCAGGAACTGCGGGCCCAGGCCGCTCGCGCCCAAGCGAGGGACGAGGATCTCGAGAAAGCCTTGGAGCAGCTGAAAACGAATATGATGGACGTCATGATCACCGACCTGCTGCTCCTACAGCAGGCAAAAGAGAAAAATATCAATGTCAGCGAGGATGTCAAAAAATATATTGAAAACCTCAAGAAAGAAAATAACTTCACGTCGGACGAGGATTTCAGACGGGCCTTGGCCAGCCAGGGGATGGATTACAATCAGTTTCTGAAACAGATGGAAGAGAGCGCGCTCAAGCAGGCCGTCGTCGGCATGGAAGTGGACAGGACGATCGTCCTGGATGATTCGGAGATCGTCAACTATTTCAAGCTCCATCAGAAGGAGTTCATCGACCCGGGGGAGTACAAGATCGAAGCCATCTATCTTTCCCCTGAAGGCAAGAGCGCCGAAGAGCTGGCCCAGAAAAAGGCCGGGATAAGCGAAAAGCTGCGGGCTGGCGGGGATTTCCTTGCCGTCTCCCAGGCGGACTCCGACGGTTCCGTCAAGGAGTCCAAAGGCGAGCTGGGAACTTTCAAACAAGGAGAGCTCGATAAAACTCTGCAAGAGGCCGTGGCCAAGCTCAAGACCGGCGAAGTCTCATCCTGGGTGGAAACGAAGAACGGCTGGTATCTTCTAAAGCTTGCGGAGAAAAAGGACAGCCGGCCGAAGGCCTTCGAAGAGGCCAAACCGGGGATTGAACAACTGCTTTACACGGAAAAGCGGATGGCCAAGATCACGGAATTCGTCAACGGCTTGAAGAAGCGAAGCTTCATCAAAATCCTCAAGCCTAACCCGCTGGGCTCGTAGACTCTATTTTTTGGGCTCGGGTACTTTCGTCTCTTTCCCCATGTGGACCGGCTCCGGCTCCTTGAAATCGATCGTATTGGACACGGGCCACTCGCCGAGCACGACCGGCTTGGATCCTTTCCATTGGGCAAACAGCCTGACCACATAGCTTTTCCAGCCAATGGTCAGCTTAAAATGATCGAGGTTTTTGCCTTCGGCTCCGAAATTGCTCTTCTGAGTAAGAGCGGGGCTCAAGCCGCCTGGCGGAACCGGCGTGCCGCGGACGGCGGCGTAGAAGCTGTCCCCTAAATTGACTGTGGCGCCTTTTTCTTTGAAGATGGCGTTGATGTTGACATGATGGAGCGGCTCAAGGGATTTGTTCTTGATCTTATAGGTAACGGCCGGGACCAGGATAAGCTTGGGATTGGGCCACTGCCGATATTCCTTCATCACCCATTTCGTTTCGACATCGGTGATTTCGATAACGCTCTTGATTTCCGCATCGGACGGGGCCTTACAGCCCGTCACAAAGAGTGCCGAAGACGATAGGATGATCGAAAAAACAATTGCCAGGGGCCATTTTTGCCGTTTTTTCATGGAAATTCTCCTCGACTATTATGATAGCGAATACGTCTGAATTATTCAATCTTCGATTTGTGTCGAAAGCTCCGATCCAATACAATGAATTCTCATGTTAGAATCTGGGAGAGGCGGATGAAAGATCAAGCTCTCCGGTTGAATTTTTATATCGGAATAGCGATCCTGGCGGTCGCCTCGGCTCTTCTCGGCCTTGGCCTTCCCTTCATGAGGGTCTGGTTTTACTGTTTCGCCTGGTGGTCGTTCCTCATTTTCATGGACGGCCTGAATATCCGGACGTGGGGCACGTCTCCGCTCCGGGAATCCGGCTCCGGTTTCCTGGCGGCAGCCTTTTTCTCCGTTCCTACCTGGCTCATTTTTGAGCTGCTCAATTTGAGGCTTAAAAACTGGTCCTATCACGGCCTGCCGGGAAGCCTTGCGGAGCGGTGGCCGGGCTATTTTATCGCCTTTGCGACGGTCATTCCCGCCCTCCAGGAGCTCGCTGCATTTTTTCGGGGATTCTTTAAAAGTGAAAAGCTTTCCGTCCGACCTCTCCCTGTTACGCCGTCTCTCCTCCGCATCAGCTTGTTCACGGGAATCGTTTTTTTGGCCTTGAGTGCTGCCTGGCCGCGGATCTTTTTCCCCTTGGTCTGGCTGGGTTTTATTTTCCTGATCGAGCCCATCAACTACCGCCATCAAACAGCCTCCTTTTTGGCAGATTTGGGGCGAGGTCGGGCCGAGCGGCTGGCGAGTTGGGCGCTGGCGGGATTGGCCGCAGGCTTTGTCTGGGAATTATTTAATTTCTGGGCCGGATCGCATTGGGAATACTCGATTCCCTATCTCAACTTTTGGAAGGTGTTTCAGATGCCGCTTTTCGGATACGGCGGTTTCCTCCCCTTTGCCCTGGAGACGTTTGCCATCTATGGCTTCCTGAATTTTGTCTATCAAAAAATCAGGGCGAAGCCTATCGCCCGTTTTCTCTTTTGGTCCGGCCTCGTGGCCTTCGACCTTATCTGTTTTTATTCGATTGACAGATTAACCGCTAAGTAGGGCCCTTGAATAGATTCATGGCCATATGCTCTTTGGAAGGATGGCAGGGAGCGAAGCGAGCGTGGAAGGATACCCTAGATAAGGGTTTCCTTCCACGAGTGTCGACAGGACCCGTCGGGCGTACCGAATAGCCTTCCCAGGGCTTCTTTCTTGTTTGAACATCGCCCGATGTTGGATATAATAAGGGGGGGCCGGCTGGCTCGAACGAGGAAAGGAACGAGGATTATGGGATTGGTCAAAAAAGGCAACAAGCTCTGGTTTTTTGAGGAACTCTACACGGACGTGACCTATGGCTTCGAAGTCGCCAGGGTCATAATTCCGGAAACCCAAACGGGATTTCAGAAGTTAATGATCCTCCAAACAGAACGCCTGGGCCGGGTCCTTGTCCTTGACGGCATCGTCCAGCTGACCGAGGAAGACGAAGGGATCTATCATGAATGGATCGGCCACTGGCCGCTGTTTGCTCTGGCCAAGCCCGCCAAGCACGTTCTGATCATCGGCGGCGGCGACGGCGGCGTCGCCCGCGAGGTTCTCCGCCATCGCGACATCAAGACCGTGACCATGGTCGAGATCGACAAAATGGTCGTGGACCTCTGCCGGGAGCACATGCCGGCGATTTCCGAGGGGATATTCGAAGACCCGCGCTTCAAGCTAATCATCGGCGACGGCGCCGAGGTCATCCGGGCCGACAAGGGCAGATACGATGTGATTATCATCGATTCGACCGACCCCATCGGCCCCGCCAAGAGCCTGTTCAACACAGACTTTTATCAAAGCGTCTACGACGCCTTGGCTGACGGCGGCATCGCCATCCACCAGACGGGCGCCCTGATTCTCCAGCCCTATGAATGTCCGGGGAGCTGGCGTCAGATGGAGAGGATCTTTGACGATGTCCGGGTTGTCCAGTTCACCAATGTCAGCTACATGGGCGGGCCGTTCAGCCTCACGGCGGGTTCGAAGGGAAAGAGAGTTTTTAAGCAGGCGGAGCGGAACGCGAAAAAGTCGTTCAAGGCGGCGGGGATCAAGACGAGCTGGTATTCGCCCCGGATCCCGGCTCTTCCCTATCCAGAATTCCAGAAGCGCCTGGAGCTCGACAAATACGGCGAGGAAGTTGTCCTGGACATCGAGCTCGACGGGCCCCGGATGCCGGGGCTCCAACAGGTGAAAAAATGGAGCCGGGAAACCTGCCAGGCTATCCGGATGAAAGCCTTCGGGGCGCCGATGGTTTCCAACCCTAAGTTCGGCGAAGGGGAAACGCTGGTCCAATATATTGAGACGAGCGCCATCAATTATCGCCGCTACGGCCGGACCGGCTGTGCCAATTGTTTCACTTGCGCCGCCCTCCCGGTCGAGGACGCGGTGGGGTTTTCCCTGGCGGATTTTGGAGCGCGGAGCGCAGTCTGCTGGCATCTTCCCCGCGGATCGTTCGCCGACGTCAGGCGCATCCGCCGGAACACGAAAATCTTCAAGGCGGGTCTGTCCCCGGCGAAAAAAATGGCCGTCAGGTCCGGGATTTATAGGCCACGGCTCCTGGAGGACGAGGAAGTTTTTTCCCCGCATTTCCAGCTGCCGATGGAGCAGGGCTTCTCGGCGGCCTTCGAATTGATCATGGATATCTACGACTGCGATTATTCCATGATCTCTTCATGCCAAGCCGTCGCCCGATGGGCGGGTGATGGATTTACCAAAATCACTGGACTGGAGCCGGTGGGTGAAGCTGAGGCTCCTGATTTCGGCCACGCCAAGAAAAAAACGGCCGGGCCCTCCGTCACCCAACTTCTGGCCAAGGGCTCGAACATCAGCCACTATTCTGTGAACTGGCTGATGATCGTCGCCAACATCGTTTCCGAGAAAGGGTTTCCGCTGCGCAAGGCCATTGAGTACACGATGGATTATTTCAGGGGAAGATATGCGGTTTGTTGGATCCTGCCCAGGGGGATTTCTCGCCAGAACATCAAGGATGTCGCCGACCAGACATATATTTTCGCCGTGGAAAAGAAATAAACGGATGCGGATCGAATTTTTCGGGAATTCGGACATCGGGAAAAAGCGGGAGTTCAACGAAGATCGCTTTCTTTGCGCCGATCTCTCCCGCGACCATGCCGGGCCGCCCCGGCCGTTGTATCTTTTTGCCGTGGCCGACGGTATCGGCGGGCATGCCGGCGGCGAAGTCGCCAGTTACCTGGCCATGGAAACACTCAAAGACGACCTGACCCGGCGTCTGGACCAAGCCGGCGCCGACATCGATTTGCGTCAAGTCCTGAAGGATGCCTTCCATCAGGCCAACCGGGAGATTTTTCGTGAAGGCGCCGGCGCCGAGCGCCTGGCCGGCATGGGGACGACCCTGGTCGCGGCGCTCATCACGCCGGGGGTCGCCACGGCTGCGAACGTCGGAGACAGCCGGCTCTATCTTATCCGCGGGGATTCGATGACCCGCATCAGCCAGGACCACACCTGGGCCGCCGAACAGGTGCGGCGGAAACTCCTTTCGGAAAAGGAAGTCGTCCGCTCGCCCTTCCGGAACCTGGTGACACGTTCTCTAGGGTATGCCTCTGAAATCGAGGTGGATTCTTTCCAGGTCCCGCTGGAGACGGGAGATTGGCTGCTGCTTTGCACAGACGGACTGCACGGGTCTCTTTCCGACAGGCTTCTCCGGAAATTTTTCAGGAAGGGCGAACGCGCCGAGGATGTCTGCCAGAGGCTCATCGCGGCGGCCGGCAAAAGGGGAGGGCAGGACAATATTACCGCGGTTGTTATCTCGATCCGGGAAGCATAGAATGAAATTGGTCCGGATATGACTGAAACCAAGATCGGCAAATATACAATCGTCGGCGTGATCGGCCGCGGTGCGATGGGAATCGTTTATAAAGGTATCGATCCCTATATCGGCCGCACGGTGGCCATCAAGACGATCCGGTTTGACGTCGTTGGCCAGAAGATCGCTATGGAGGAAGCCCAGAGCCGCTTTCTCCGGGAGGCCCGCTCGGCGGGAAACCTGAAGCACCCGAACGTTGTCACTGTTTATGAGGTCGGAGAGGACGCCGGCACGACCTTCATCGCCATGGAGTATATCGACGGGCCGAGCCTGGAAGAGCTCCTGGCCTCCGGAAAAAAATTTGCCCTGGAGGATGTGATCGAGCTTGTCAGCCGCACCGCCGAGGGCTTGGACAGCGCCCACCGGAAAGGAATCACCCATAGGGACATTAAACCCGGCAACATCCTTCTCGACCAGGACGGGAATCCTCATATCGTCGATTTCGGGATCGCCCGGCTCTCGACATCCACCATGACCCAAGCGAATATGGTGATGGGGACGCCTTTTTATATGTCTCCCGAGCAGATCGCCGGCCGGCCGGTGGACCAGCGGGCTGATATCTTCGCCCTGGGCTGCATCCTGTACGAGCTCTTGACATCCCAGAAGCCATTCGGCGGCGAGACCGTAACGACCGTTATCTACCGGATCATGAATGAAAATCCGCCACCCATGAGGACGGTGCAGAAGGATGTGCCCGAAGGCCTGGAATACATCGTCAACAAAGCGTTGGCCAAAGACCCGGAATCCCGCTATCAGAACTGCCGCGAATTCATTGATGATTTGCGCAACTATCCGAAGCTGGGCCAGAAGCCGGTGGAAGCCGGGAGAAAAAAGGCCGGACGGCGGTTTCCGGCTGTGTTAACGGCCTCCGTGGTCGTTCTTGCCGCGGGGATCATCGGCATTTATTTTCTCCTTCGCCCGAAGCCCTTGCCGACTCCAAAGGACGGCGTGAAGAACGCGTCCGACGAGCAGACTTCAGTCTCCCTTGCCCAAAACGCAGTTGCGACGCAAAACAGATTTAAGGCCGCGGACATCGAGAAAAGGGGAGTCGGCGGCGTGAGCGAGGGAACTAAGACTCAAGCTGAGATTTTATCGTCCCCTTCGGAAAAAACTTCGCTCAAAGCCTCCCGGCAGGAGCCGGGTCCAACCAAGGTCGCGGGGAAAAAAGAGGAGATGGCAGTTAAAACACCGCCTCAGCCTACGGAGACGAAAAAGCCCGAGGAAAAAACAGCGGCTCCGACCGAAGCGCCGCCCGTTGCCGAAGCTAAGGACCGGCGGGCCGAGGAGCGTCTTAAAGCGCAAAAAGAGCTCGATGTCCGGACTGACCTCGAAGCTGCCCAAAAGGCTTTTGACGCCGGGAATTTCGAGGAAGCGCTGGCGCAGTCAAAAAAAGCCCTTGGCTTGGAGCCCGGCCATTCCGAAGCGGCCAGGCTTCTTCTTTCTGCCTCGCTGAAGCTCGCGCCGGCTGAAATCAAGGGCCTGGCCGAGCAATATGTTCAGTCGATCAGGGACAAGAGATATGCGGATTTCTTCAAGAGGAGCTGCTCCCCGGATCTTGCCGCCAAGGTCACTAAAGAAATGGACGTTTTATTAGGAATTTACGATGATATCCAGGCGTCCGCTTCTAACCTGACGGCTGCGGTCAAGGATGCCGAAGTCGAGCGGATCAGGGCAGAAGCGCGCTTTTTCCATATCCTGACCGGCCGATCCCGGAGCAGCGGAACCCGCCAGGTCTTGTTCGAGGGGCTCTACAGATGGGTCTTAGAGAAAACCGGGGAGAGCTGGCTCATCACGGATATTCTCTATGACGTGAAACAGAAATAAACGGATCGAAAAGGAGGACCTGATGAATCTTCGCCACCTTGCCAGCCGGGCAGTTTTGGGGTTGCTTGTTTTCTGGGGATGCGTCTTAATCGTCCAGGCGGCTGACGTCAAGCTCAAAGTGATCGTGGAAAACGCATCCATCCGGTCGAAACCGGGCATTGACGGCGCGGTCATCGAAGAAAAAATCCCGCTGGGAGCCGTCTATCTTTCCTCCAAAAAAGAAGGCGAATGGTATGAGGTGAGATTTCGGTCCCGGCTCGGCGTCCAGTTGACCGGCTATATCCATGAGATGTATGTGGAAGTCATCAAAGAGGGCGAAGAAGCGACCGGGATTCCCAAACAGCCTCCGTCATTTCCAAGCCTTGGCTTCGGCCCGAAAAAAGGTCCGGCGGTTTTCGAACTCGGGCTGCTCTTCGGACTGAGCGCAGGTTCGCTCCTGAACGATTCCTCCTCGTATTCAGATACTTGGGGACCATACATCGAACTCGTCTCGGTCAATGAAGGTGGATCGATAGCCCATAAGCTGAAGACGTCAATGGCGACGATTGGCGGGTTCATGACGTTTTATTTCGCCGGAGAATTGGGCATCAGGCTGGGGGTTGATTACAATCCAAAGCAGAGTTTGTCGGGCGGAACCAGCCACTATTCAATATCCTGGACCTGGACGGAGGCCAGCGGCGGTATTCCCGGCAGCCGTAATGCGGAGTGGCCTGTGAAGGGAGACTTTTCGGTGATTCCTTTGAGTATGAGCTTTGTCTACAAGTTCCAGGCGGGACGGACTTTGGCGCCTTATATCATCGGAGGGATCACCTATTTCGCGTTGGAAGCCAACCTCAGCACGTCGCTTGGATACGGAGAATCCTGGCTGTCCTCGGACCTGAAAACCCAATATATTGATTATTTCATCATCCCCGTGACCCTCAACAAAGAGACGAAGCTCAGGCCTACGGACAAGGTGGGAGGAAATGTCGGGGCCGGCCTGGACGTCCTTTTCTCTCCCAACCTCGGCTTGAATATCGATGCGATCTGCTATTTCGGGCCTTCCCAGGAGGTCAACTGGCCCGTTGTGGCGGGAAGCTATCCAGCGAACTACTACAATGTCACTCTAACCTTGAACGGGCCGGGAGCCGCCAATTTTCAGAACTTGATTTCGAAGCTGAAATTCAAACTGACTTATTTTAGGATCGCTGGGGGTATCAAGATTCTTTTTTAGAGGACGTGGACGGCGCGGCTTCTGCCTTCTTGGCTATTTCCGAGGCGAAGACAAGCTCGACTCCGAAGCGTTCGGCCAAGCCGAGTGATCCTTGAAGAGCGCGCAAAGTTATATCCCTGGGATGGCAGATGCCCACGGCGGAGCCTTTTTCTCTGGCCAGCCGGAAGAGCTCCTCAAGCTTAGCCCGGATAGCTCCTTCGCTCTCCACAGCATCGATGAAGACTTTGCGCGAAGCGGAAGGCACGCCCATACGTACGGCCAGGTCGAAGGCGACGGAGTTCCTGGTCGTCCGGCTGTCGATGAAATAGAGTCCTCTGTCTTTGAGAACCTCGAGAATGATACGCATCATTTCCTGGTCTTCGGTGACTTTTGACCCGGTGTGATTGTTCACGCCCTTGGCCGCGGGGACCTGCTCGAGACAGGCTTCTACATTCCGCCTGATTTGCTCCGTGTTCATGCCCGTGCGAATCATCCCACCCGCCGGGCTTTTTTGGGGGCCGCGGCCGAGCGATTCGAGCGGCAAATGGAGCATCATCTCCAGCCCGGCGTCGCGGGCGAGCTCGGCCGACCTCTCGGTCAGCGGGGCGAAGGGGAGGATGGACACCGTGACGGGCCTTTTAAGGGAGGCCAGGCTTTGGATAGCCTCCAGGCTGTAGCCTAGATCATCGACGATAATCGCCGCCCTCTTTTTTGGGGCCGGCGAGACCGGCTTAGCTTGAAGCGGACAGGCGAAGAGAATCCTCAAGGACTCCCTGTTTTTGCCGGTGACCTGCCATAAGTAATAGACGGCGTCTTTTTCCCGGCTTTGTTCTTTTTTCTCGATGGCGGCAGCCGCCTTTGCCAGCTCCGCTTCTAATCGGGGCTGGAGCGCCAGGTAGGCGGCCTCTCCGAGCTCCACCTTGAAATGCCATACCCCGGAGGCATCCTGGAATCGGCTGATGGCTTTAACATCCAGCCCCTGCCCGACGAGAATCTCAGTCAGGATTTCGGCGGGGCCGGGTTCTATAGGGAGGGCTTTCTGTTCTTTTCTGCGACAAGCGGGGAGGCACGAGCAGGCGATGAGGAAAATAACCCACAGACCCTGGAAAGAGAGGGAGGCCTTCCGCATGATTTATGAACCGGGGTTCAAGCCCAGGGTCTTTTCAATATAGACTTTATCTTCCTGCCTCTCCACCTCAAGTTTGATATCCACGCCGACGCCCTTGCCCCAGATTTTTTCGCCGGAGTTCAAACAAAAGATTCCGGTGGTCAGAAGCAGCGCGTCACCGCTGTCCAACGGGAAGAACTCCTGCCGGGAGGCCAGCCCGGGCGTCGGGATTCCGATGATCCTCGCTTTTCGGCTATCTTTGAGAGCGGCGGCGACCATTTCCGAGGCGCCCATGGTCGCGGTGTTGACCCAGATGACGAGCGGCATCTTGTCCAGGGCAGGCTCCTCCGGGCAGGCCAGGAATTCCTTCTCGCCTCCCTTTTTTTCCAGATATCCGATCTTTTCGGCTTTGAAGAAGATGTTCACGAATTTCCGGGCTTCTTCGATGTCGCCCTCGAAGCAATTCCTGAGGTCCAGAATGAGTGGGCCTTTGAGGGATTTAAGGCGGGGCAGGACGCCGGCCCGGAAATCCTCGGTCAGAGGCGGGAAGAAATGATGGACCGAAACAATCCCCGCTGTGTCCTTGAGCGGGGCATACGTCACGCTCTGGAGATAGAGGTCCATCCTTTCGAGGAGAATTTCTTTTGTCGAGGTGTCTTGGAGGACCCTCAGTTTGACTGTTTTTTTCTCTCTGTCCTTTAGATAAAGGCTGGCTTCTGACAGGCTCCAGACGAGCGTCGTCTGGTCGTCCAGGGCGGTGAGGGAGTCTCCGATTTTTATCTCCGCCTTTTCGGCCGGAGAACCCTTGATGAGCCCGACGACAATTGGGAAAGAGCCGTAGCTCTTATAGAGTACCACGCCGACGTCTTTGAGAGACGGTTTTTTAGCGGTGAGGTATTTTGCGGCGGCGGGCTTATCCAGATAGCTGGAGAGGACATCCAGCGACCCGATCATTCCCTGGAACGCGCCTTCCATCGTCGTTTGAGGAACTGGCTCCTGGACATAATCGTTCCTGACGAGGTTGATGACTCGGGGTAGGATCTCGAAGCTCTTGTGCGGAGGGAATTTTTGGGATGTCCCGCGGAGAAGGCTGTCTTCGAGCCAAAAGAAGAGGACGACAGCGCCCAAACCCACAGCTAGCCAGATCCGCGTTTTCCGGGTTTCCATGGTGTTATCTCGGTTTCCGAATCGAGCTTCGATTGTATCATCTTCGAGCGAGCCATTGCAAGGGATCGAGGGGTTTCGTTTTATACCGGATCTCGAAATAGAGCGAGACCCCGACGAGGGATCCCGTATCTCCGGCCTCGGCGACCGGCTGGGCGGCCTTGACGATATCGCCTTTTTGGACCAAGAACTTGGCGCAGTGGCCGTAGAGAGAGTAATAGGTCATGCCGTGATCGATAATGAGAAGGTTTCCGTACCCCTGAAAATAGTCGGCGAAGACGACTTTACCGGCGTGGACGGAGTGGATCTCCAGGTTGTCTTTCGCCGGAGAGATCTCGATGCCGTTGTTCATCGTTACCGTATTGAACTGCGGATGACGCTGCAGGCCGAATGAAGCGAGAATTCTGTTAGCGCCGACCGGCCAGGGCAGCTTGCCCTTTTTTTCGTAAAAAGGAACGAAGGGGAAAGGAATCTCCCATTCTTGTTTTTCGAATTTTTGAATCAGGAGTTGGAGTTCCCGGGCCCGGATGCTCAGCTCGTCGATCGTCTGTTCGTAGGTTTTTTGATTGGTCCGGATCTGCTCCACCAGGGCCCTGTCCTTTTTCTCCTCGACCTCGAGCTCCGTCTTTTTGGCGGCGGCCCTCAGGATGAGGCTCCCAATTTCCTGCTCTTTCGTTTTGAGACTGGCTTCGGCCTGGCCGAGATCGGTCAGGTTTTTCCTGTATTCGGCAATCATCCGTTCCTCGGACGAGGCGAGGACAGACAAATTCTTCGTTTCTCCCAAGAGGACCTTCAGGTCCTCGGCCTGAAAGACGAAACGGACGAAGCTCAGCGAGCCGAATTTGTAGAGGGTCACGATGACCCTGACCAGCGCCTGTTTTTCCTGTTCAAGAGTGGCCTCGAGTTCAGGAATGCTCTCCTTGATCGCCCGAAGCTCCAGCCTGTTTTTCTCGAGCTGAATATTCAGGAGCGCCTGTTCGTTCCGGATCAGGCTCTTGGTGAAGCCGATCTGGTCCAGGCTGGACAGGATCGTCTTTTCCTTTCTTTTTTCTTCGAGGATCTTGCCGTTGAGCCTGTCGATATCGACTTTGATCTTGGCCAGCCGCTTTTCGTACTCGGCCGTGTCCTGCTGGGAGGAGGCCTTGGCGGCGGGCTGGGCTTGCTGAACCTCTGCGCCGGACCGGCCCGGGCAGACAAGCGCCAGGCCAAGCGCGGCGACGGCGAATATTTTGAATCGATTCATTTTCTGGAAACGTAGATGATCCCGCCGGCGAGGCCGACGATGAAGCCGAAGGCGATCTCGATGATGGAAAAAGACAGGGCCGTCTCCGGGCGGATCCCATAAAACTTGAAGATTTCGATGTAGGCGCCCTCACGCAGCCCCAGCCCGTTGATGGTTACGGGGATAATCTGGATAAGCAGGACGATAGGGATGAAAATGAAGTAGTCGAGGAGGGCGATGTCGAGGCGGAGGGCCTTGCCGATCAGGAAGTAGTAGAGGATGACGTTGAGCTGGAGGAGAAACGCCCAGGCCGTCGCCCGGCCGAAGTCAGATCGTTTTTCCCTGAAGCTGAGGACGGTTGTTCGGAAGGCGCCGGCTTTTTGGGCGACTTTTCCAAGGAGTCCCCGGGGCGGAAAACGTTGGAGCCAGCGGCCGAAAATAGGGAGAAAGAAGATTATCAGCGTGGCCAGGCCGGCCAAGCCGACAAGCAGAGCGCCCCAGATAACGGGAAGCCTTCGGGCCATATCCAGGCGCAGGAGCGAGGCCGCCAAGGCGAAAACAAAAAGGACGATGATTCCAGTCATGCGCTCGACGACGACGATGGCCGAGGATTTCACCAGGGACTTGGAATAGCGGGAGCCGTCCCAGATGCGGACGATGTCCCCGCCGAACCGGGTCGGGAGAAAATTGTTGAAAAATGTTCCGACAAGATAGGATTTGGTCAGAAACATCAAGGGCACATGATCCCCCTGAGCGCGGGCGAGAATCTGCCAGCGGTAGGCGCTGATGAGGAGACCCAGGCCGTGGAGGGAGAAGGAGAGAGCCAACCAGCCCCAGACAACGCCCCTGAGGTTCAGGCCTATCTCTCTCAAGGATATCTTGGAGACAATCAGGAAAAAAGCGAGGACGGCCAGGCTGAAGAGGAGCTTGCCGGCGAGGATGAGGGTCTTACGTCTTGCCATAAAAAGCCGCACGATTTTTTTATCACAATCGGAGAGGATTGTCTATTTTCAGGCTGGCCGGCCGGAATATGAAGATCAACACGTGAAATAAACTGACATTCTACGGGCGGGGCCAGGTCCGTCTGTGGCCCCCGGACCCCGGGGGAACCAGTCCCGTCGGTTCCCCCCATCGGAAAATCCGATGGGTCCCCCCTCCGCTACGGGGGCCTGAGGACGGACCTGGCCCCGCCCGTAGAATGTCGCTTTATTTATAGCGCTCCTACTCGTACAGCCAATTTTGATTTTCAATTCCTGAGGAATCGTATATATTGATTTGAAGGAAGAAATGATTTGCTCACAAAAGATATGCCTGGCCAGACGGCGCTCATTTTTGAACAGGCTGAAAAAATCATAAGAGCGGCACTGCACGAAGTCGAGCCGCAGAGCCTCGTCAAGAGGAGCGTTTACCGGGACGGCAATCGCCTCGTCATCCAGGGACGAGAGCTGGACTTGTCCTGGCATAAGAAGGTGTACTTAGCGGCGTTAGGCAAAGCGGCGATGCCGATGAGCCGAGGTTTCATGGAGACCGCCGGAGATTTTATCGGCAGGGGAATCGCGGTTTGCCTCCCCGAGCAAAAGACGGCCCTGCCGGGGATCAAGGTGCAAGCGGCGCCTCACCCTCTTCCAGACCAGCGAAGCGTAGAAGCCGGAAACCTCATTCTTGAGCTTGCCCGAAGCGCGGAAGACAAGGATCTTCTGTTTATACTTCTGTCGGGAGGAGGGTCGGCGCAGGTCTGTTGTCCTGTTCCACCAGTGACATGGGAAGACAAAAGACGTGTGACGGAAGAGCTGTTGCGGCGGGGGGCGGATATCCGAGAGTTGAATACCCTCCGCAAACATCTTTCGTCCATCAAAGGCGGCCGACTGGCGCTGGCCGCGAGCCCGGCCAGTGTCGTGAACCTGGCGATCTCGGACGTCATCGGCGACGACCTGGAAAATATCGCTTCAGGCCCCGCCTACTGGGATTCCTCGACATACGCCGACGCCCAGCGCATTCTCGAGATCTATGATTATTGGGAAGAAGTCCCGGTTTCAATCAGGAAGGTTATCGCCGGCGGCGTCGCAGGAAAATTCCATGAGACGATAAAAAAGGAAAACGACATCTTCAAGAAGGTCACTTCGTTTATCATCGGCAATAATTCCCTGGCCTTGGCGGCGGCGCGGAAAAGAGCCGAAGAGCTCGGCTTCAGGACAATCGTCCTTTCCTCCGCGGACAGGGGCGAAGCCAAAGAAGCGGCCAAACGCTATGCGGCGCTTCTCCTGAGCCTGATTCAATCTAGAGATCAGGCAGATAAGGCGCTGTGCGTCCTCAGCGGAGGAGAGCTGACGGTCCGGGTGAAGGGGCCGGGCAAAGGCGGCAGGAACCAGGAGTTTGTCCTTGCCGTGATGCTCGAAATGAAGAAACAGCTTTCCGCAAACTCTGGAGCACGGCCGCGGCAGTGGTTTGCGGCGAGCATCGGGACCGATGGGATTGACGGCGGCACGGATGCGGCCGGAGCCTGGACGGACGGTGGGGGCCTTCAAAGGGCCGCGGCCCAAGGGCTCGACGGCGGGGCGTATCTTGAAGCCAATGATTCTTATAGCTTTTTTCAAAAAGTCAATGGCCTGATCAAGACCGGCCCGACGGGAACGAATGTCATGGACATCCGGATATTTCTTTTTTTTTAGCTGGTGAGGAGGTTCTATGAACTACCAAAGGTTGCTCGGACTTGGTGGTGCCGTTCTCATCCTCGCCTCGGGCCTTTTGGCCGGGCCGAGAGAGTTTCGGAACGGCTCGTTTTATCTGACTCCGCAGGTTGGCGTTAATCGTTGGACCGTTCCATTCGGAGTGAATGCCGAATGGGCGATATCTCCCAATGTCGGCCTTGGCGGCACCGGTATGTTTTGGCTTTATGGCTCGAAGGATTATGATTATTCCGTTTTCACGGTTATCGGGGATGTCGCCTATCATTTCACGAAACTCAACGCGAAGGATCTGGACCTCTATGCAGGCGGCGGTCTGGGCTTCGATATCGTATCGTCCAAGAGACGGAGTGACTTTTTTGGCGAGAGCCATGCCGGCGCTTCGGGGCTTTTTCTGGTTCCCTTCGTCGGGCTGCGCTATTATCTGACTCCAAAGCTGGCCCTCAGTCTGCGCCTGCTCGTTGCTTTTATCGGCGATTGGCCGGGAGCTCAGGCGTTCATCGGGGTGACGTTCCGCCTGAAATAGGATAATGGGGTCAAAGCTACTCGTTACGCACATTTCTCATCCGAGAAAAGCATAATGATTAGCTTTGATCCCGGTTTTTCCGGCTTTTACAATTGAATTGCCAACAATAGGTTTTTTCTCTATAATAAACGGTTCTTGAAACGACTGCCTCATACAGGCAGAAAAAGGAGGATATTTCATGAAAAAACTGTTTGCCTTAACCCTTCTCGTGTTGATGGCGGCGATCTCACTCAGTGCGGACGTCTACGTCAAGCAGAAAACGCACACGGATTCCATCATGGGGCAGCCGGCCAGGGATGACGTCATGGAGCAATGGATCGGCGACAACGTCTTTGCCACGGTCTCGCCCGACCAGTCTTTCATCGTGGACTTGAAGAAAAACTTGATGTATATGGTCAATCACAAATCCAAGACCTATGTCGAATCCACCCTGCCCTTAGACTTCACCAAGCTCCTGCCGCCCGAGATGGCAGCGATGGCGAGCATGATGAAGATGACGGCGACCGTCAACCCGACGACCCAGACAAAAAAAATCGGCCAGTGGAACTGCACGGGCTATGACGTCACGATGACCGTCATGGGCATGCCGATGAAAATGATGTTGTGGGCGTCGACGGACGTTCCCTTCGATGTGAACCAGTTCAACGCCAAGATCTGGGGCAATGTCCTTAAAGGCCAGATGATGCTGGATGATGCCTCCGTCAAAGAGATGATGAAGGTCAAGGGATTCCAGATCGCCAGCGAGATGAGCGGCGAAATGATGGGGTTCAAGATCAATACGACCTCCGAAGTCCTGGAAATCACCAAAAAGAACCCGCCGGCCAATATCTATGCGCCGCCGGCCGGGTATGCGAAGAAGGACAAGCTGTCGGCTGAAGATCTGCAGAAAAGATAAAGAAGCGATCGCGCGAGCATTGGAGTTCGAGGCCAGAGTCAAGAAAGCGATCAAGGCGATCCCGCGCGGCAAAGTCGCGACCTATGCTCAAATCGCCGCTCTTGCCGGAAACCATCGAGCTGCCCGCCAGGTCGTCCGTGTCCTTCACATGTCCTCCGAGAAAGACCGCCTTCCTTGGCATCGAGTCATCAACAGCCGAGGAGGAATCTCCTTGGCCCGGGGCAGGGGCTTCGAAGAACAAAAGCGTCTCCTTATAGATGAGGGCGTGCGCGTTACCCGCCGTGGCCGCATCGACCTGGAGATTTTCCAGTGGGAACCCGCGGCGCCGGGTTCGCGAGCCGCCAGTCGCTTCCTGCAAGCCCTCTCTCGAATAAAAAAAGCTCTCGAAGATGATATAGGAGTATGAAAAGTCTCCCTTTTGCCGTGACCTGGAAACCATCATATTTTTAAGCGGATATGTTTGCTGAAATTCCTGAATTAGGCGTAGAATCCTCATAAATTATTAAATTTAATAAAGATAAGAAAAAGAAAAAAAATCGCTTGACATACTGTATAATACACATTATAGTATATAACGCACAGTATATATGATAAACAGCATACCTGACGAAAGCGCGCCGAAAACAAGGAGACCGAATCGTGGATCCTGAAATTGGCAATTTCGAAACCGAGATGAACCGGGGGTTTCTCCAGATCCTAGTCCTGGCCTTGCTCGAGAAAGATATGTACGGTTACGCGATGGTCCGGACCATCCGGGACCTGGGATATGAGGTCGAGGAAAATACCCTTTATCCGCTGCTCCGAAGACTTGAAAAGAACGGCTGGGTCAAAAGCAAGTGGGACGTGAGCGAAGACCGGCCCCGCAAGTTCTACGGGATCACCGACGAAGGCCGAAGCCTCCGGGCCGAGCTTCTCGGCATCTGGAGAAAACAAGACCAAATCTTGAGCCAACTCACTGAGGAGAAGAACCATGTTTGAAAAACTCGAAGCCTATCTTGAAGAAATCAGTCATTTTCTTTCCGGCCGGCAGGAGAGAGAAGAAATCCTATCCGAAATCAGGAGCCACATCCTGGAAAAGGCCGAGCAGGAATACGGGCAGGCAACGGAGGCGTCGCTCGGCGAGGTCATCGCCGCTTACGGTCCGGCCCGCCGCGTTGCTGAAAAATACCTGGACGGCCGGCCGATCATTGCCCCGGCTTATCACCGTTACCTTTTCCGGTACACAGCGCTCTTCTTCGCCTTCCACTTTGTTCTCACGGTCGTGGCCGTCGTCTTCAAGAAGAGCTTCCTGATGTTCCCGTTTCTTTATGTGCCCCAAATGGGCCCTTTCGAATCCCTGTTCTACCTGCCGACGGCGTTTGTGTTTGACCTCGGGGCCGTCACGCTCATCCTTTATTTCATCACCCAGAGTAAAAAGGACGTCAAGTTGCCCTGGCCCAAGTTCAGCCTCGATATTGACGAAGCCAAACCTTCGGGCAGGATAATCGGAAGGATCATCGGCTTCATCGCCATGGCCGCCTTGACCACCGTCGCCCTCCTCTTTTATATCCGGTACGGCACGCTTTTCTTTGCCCACTTTAACATGGCCCAACGCCGGCCTATCTTTACGCCCGAAGCGGGCCAGTGGTTTTCCCTTATCCTCATCGGGCTCTGGGGAATCAGCGCGATCAGTCTGGCCATAAAGCTCACAGTGTCTCCTCCATGGGTCGATGCTGTCGGGAAAGCCCTCTCCCTTGTCCTGCTTGGGCTCGCTTTCCGCCAGCCTTTCGACACGGCTCTCGTCCAGCCATCGCCCGAAACGCTAAACCGCGTCTTCACACTCAGCTTGACGATCACCCTGCTCATCATTTGCATTCTCGTCGCCATCGACTTCATCAAGGCCCTCATCCGCATCGGCCGGAAAAAGCTAGCGAGATAGCCAAAGAAGGATTCGAAGGGATGGCCTGCCGGACCGCGGAAAAGAATTTTCTTTATTCGTATTCCGCCCAGTGCTTGATCGCAAGCTCAGCCGGACGCTTGGCGGCCATGGCCTGGACAAAGAGATCGGCCACTTGAAGATTCGTTAGTAGCGGAATGGAAAAATCGACGGCTGTCCGGCGCAGGATATAATCGCTGTCGAAGGCGGATTTCCGTTCTGGATCGGGAACGGAAATGACGAAATCGATCCGCCCTTCCGTAATGTAGTCCAGAATATTGGGCTTTTTCTTCTCGTGGACTTTATGGAGGAGCGTGTTCTCGATTCCGTGATTCTTGAGGAAGGCCGACGTCTGGTCGGTGGCATAGATAGCCAGCCCCAGGCCGCTGAGCTTTTTTGCCGATTCCAGGAACTTCGCCTTGTCGACTCGGCTGCCGATGGTCAGCAGGATGGTCTTCCGGGGAAGGACAAATCCCGCCGAAAGGAAGGACTTGAGAAATGCTTCATAGACGTCCTCGCCCAGGCAGGCCACTTCCCCTGTGGATGCCATCTCGACGCCCAGGGTCGGGTCGGCGCCCTTGAGTCTCGAAAAAGAGAATTGGGGGGCCTTGACGCCGACATAATTCAAATCGAGCGTGGATTTCCTGTTTTTCACGGGCTTTCCCATCATGGCCTCAATGGCTAACTCGACAAAATTGACCTTGGAGACCTTGGAGACAAAGGGGAACGAACGCGAGGCGCGCAGATTGCATTCGATGACCTTGATCTCATTGTCCTTGGCGATAAACTGGATGTTGAACGGACCGGTGATAGCCAGGGCGGCGGCGATCTTCTTTCCCGTCTCGCGGATCTTGCGCATTGTTTCGATGTAGGTTTTTTGCGGCGGAAGGACCATGGTCGCGTCGCCCGAATGGACGCCGGCGTTCTCGACATGCTCGACGATGGCCGAGGCAATGACTTCGCCGTTCCTGGCCACCGCGTCCATCTCGATTTCCTTGGCGTTGAGGATGAATTTGCTGATGACGACGGGATATTCCGGGGAAACCTTCGACGCTTTCTTGAGATACATGTCCAGGTCTTTCTCGTCGAAGACGACGCTCATGGCCGCGCCGCTCAGGACATAGGACGGCCGGACGAGGACGGGATAGCCGATCCTGCGGGTAAAGGCTTCGGCCTCCTTGATGCTGGTGAGTTCTTTCCACTCCGGCTGGTCGATGCCTAAGGTATCGAGAAGGCTTGAAAATTTGTAACGGTTTTCGGCCCGGTCGATGGATTCGGGCGACGTCCCCAGAATCCTCATCCCGGCTTTATAACATTTCATGGCCAGGTTGTTGGGGATTTGGCCGCCCATGGACAGGACGACACCCTTGGGATTTTCCCGCCTGTAGATGTCGAGGACGCGCTCGAAGCTGAGTTCCTCGAAATAGAGCCGGTCGCAGATGTCGTAGTCCGTGGAGACGGTCTCCGGGTTATAGTTGACCATGATCGTCTCGCAGCCTAGTTTTTTGAGGGCGACCACGGCCGAAACGCAGCACCAGTCGAATTCTACGGACGAGCCGATACTGTAGGAACCGGAGCCCAAGACCATGACTTTGTTCCGCCCTGAACCGAAGCGGATATCGTCCTCGCGGCCAAGATAGGTGAGGTAGAGATAGTTGGTTCGGGCCGGGTATTCGGCGGCCAGAGTGTCGATCTGCTTGACGGCGGGAACGACCGCCAGCCGCATTCTTCGTTTCCGGACGTCGAGCTCCTCCGAGCCGGTGAGGATGGCAATTTGCTTATCGGAATAACCTTTTTGTTTGGCTTCCGCCATAAGGACCGCCGGGATATCATGAAGTCTGTGCTTCCGGAGCCTGACTTCGAGTTCGACGATATTGCGGATTTTGGACAGGAACCATCGATCGATCTTCGTCAGTTTATGGATTCGGTCGATGGACGTCCCCTTTTTTAGGGCCTCGGCGATCCCGAACAACCTCTCATCGGTCGGATGCTCGAGCTCCTTTTCCAAGCTCCGGAACGAGTAGCTCTCGTTGCCGACCACACCGTACATGCCGATCTGAAGCATCCGGGTCGCCTTCTGAATGGCTTCCTCGAAATTGCGGCCGACAGCCATGACTTCGCCGACCGATTTCATCTCCGACCCGATTTTTTTCGAGACCCGCCGGAATTTTTTCAGGTCCCACCGCGGGATCTTGACCACCAGGTAATCCAACGCCGGCTCGAAACAGGCGGTTGTCTTCTTGGTGATGGAGTTCAGCAGGTCGGGGAGAGGATATCCGAGGGTGAGTTTCGCCGCGATGAAGGCCAGCGGATAGCCGGTCGCCTTGCTGGCCAGGGCGGAGCTGCGGGACAGCCGGGCGTTGACCTCGATGATCCTGTAATCCCCGTCCTTCGGGTTCAGAGCGTACTGAATGTTGCATTCACCGATAATGCCCAAGTGCCGGACGGCCCGGATCGAAATTTCCCTGAGCTTGTGGTACTCGGCATTGGTGAGGGTTTGAGAAGGGGCGATGACGATGCTTTCGCCCGTGTGGATTCCCATCGGGTCGAAGTTTTCCATGTTGCAGACCGTGATGCAGTTGTCTTCGATGTCCCGGACGACTTCGTACTCGACTTCCTTCCAGCCCTCCAGATACTCCTCGATCAACACCTGGGGGGCGTGGGCGAAGGCTTTTTTCAGGGTTTCCCGGAGCTCTTTTTCGTTGCGGGACAGGCCGCTGCCCCGTCCTCCAAGAGCATAGGCGACGCGTGCCATCACCGGATAGCCGATTTTGCCGGCGATCTCCAGGCCTTCCTCAAGGCCGGTCGCGGCGATCCCATGAGGCGACTTCAATCCGGCCTCGCTGAGTTTGAGGTTAAACAGCTCCCGGTCTTCCGTATTCTTAATGGATTCGACAGGCGTCCCGAGCACTTTCACCTTATGTTTTTCGAGAAGGCCGGAATCAGAGAGAGCCACTCCGCAGTTCAGGGCGGTTTGGCCGCCGAAGGAAAGCAGAATGCCCTCCGGCTTTTCTTTTTCGATCACTCTCTCCACGAAGGCGGGCGTCACGGGTAGAAAATAGATTTTATCCGCCAGGTAATCGGACGTCTGGATCGTGGCGATGTTGGGGTTGATCAGGACAACTTCGATGCCCTCTTCCTTGAGGGCTTTGATGGCTTGGCTTCCGGAATAGTCGAACTCGCCGGCCTCGCCGATCTTGAGCGCGCCGCTGCCGAGGATCAAGACCCTTTTTGGCGCTTTCACGGCAAGCTCCCGATGAACTTGTCGAAGAGGAATTCTGTGTCGGTCGGCCCCGGCGCCGCCTCCGGATGGAACTGGACGCTCATGAACGGCTTCGTTTTATGGATGATGCCTTCGTTGGTCTGGTCATTGGCGTTCGTGAACCACGGCCGCCAGTCTCCAGGCAGGCTCCGGGGATCGACCGCAAACCCGTGGTTCTGGCTCGTGATGTAGCACCGGCGCGTTCCTTCCTCGCGGCAGGGCTGATTTTGGCTGCGGTGTCCGAACTTGAGCTTATAGGTGTTGCCGCCCGCGGCCAAAGCCAGGAGTTGGTTCCCCAGGCAGATTCCGAAAATGGGAAGATGCTCCTGCATGAGCTTTTTGATGGTGGCGATCGTCGCCGAGCACTGTTTGGGATCGCCCGGGCCGTTGGAGATGATGACGCCCGACGGGGAATATTCCATGATTTTCTCGAAATTTGTTTCAGCCGGGACGCGGACAACCCGGATGTTTCTTCTGAGGAGGCAATTCAGAATATTGGCTTTTGCGCCGCAGTCGATGAGGGCAATGCCCTTCGTGATGTCTTTGTTATAGACCTTGATTTTTTTCACCGTGACCTCAGCCACGAGGTGGCGTTTGTTCGGGTCGGGGATGAGCCGGGCCTCCTGCCGCATGGCCCTGAGGTCGATCTTCTTGAAATAGGTTTCAAGAATGCCCAGCATGACCCCGTGGACGCGGAGTTTTTTGGTCAGCGCGCGCGTATCCACGCCGGCGATCCCAGGGATTCCGTTTTCCTTGAGCCAATGGTCGAGCGTTTTTTCCGAGGTGGCGTGGGAAGGGACTTCGCAGAGCTCGCTGACGATGTAGCCCCAAATTTTGGGCTTATCCGACTCAAAGCTTTTTGGGTTGACGCCGTAGTTGCCGATGAGGGGATAGGTCTGGCAGAGGATCTGGCCGTGGTAAGAGGGGTCGGTGATGGATTCCGGGTAGCCGACCATTCCCGTGTTGAAGACGACCTCGCCCGAGACTTTCGCGAAAGCGCCGAACCCTTGGCCGGGCCAGACGCTTCCGTCTTCGAGGACCAGGACTGCCTTCAAGCCAGAACCACTCCTTCCAAGTTCGGCTAATTATATCCATTTCATTCCCGCGCGACAATCCGCAATTTGGCGTAATAAGTATCTCCGCAAGCATGATTTTTATCGGGGCACCGATAAAAATCATACGAAACCATGCCTGTGCTGCCCGGGAAAAAATTGAACCCTTCTTTTTTCTATGGTATAAATCGAGTGCCTAAGCGTTAATCGGAAGGAGCCTGAGCCATGAAAAAGGCGCTTGTCTGCGGGGCCGGCGGTTTTATTGCCAGCCACCTTGTCAAACGGCTGAAGAAAGAAGGCTACTGGGTGCGCGGAGCGGATCTTAAGCATCCGGAATTTTCTCCGACCGCGGCCGATGAATTCCTGCGGACGGACCTCCGCGACGAGAAAAATTGTCAGACCGCTGTTCGCCTCTCGAAGAGCGAAGTCTTCGACGAGGTCTATCAGCTGGCGGCCGACATGGGAGGGATGGGGTTCATCCAAACGGCCGAGTGCGAGATCATGCGCAACAGCGCCCTGATCAACATCCATATGATCCATTCGTGCGCCAACGCCGGAATCAAGAGATATTTCTTTTCCTCTTCGGCCTGCGTGTATCGGGACATGGAGCGGGATGAAGCCGAGCTCTCCGAGGCGGAAGCCTATCCGGCCATGCCCGACAACGAGTACGGCTGGGAAAAGCTCTATGCCGAGCGGATGGCCATGGCCTATGGCCGTCGCAATAAAATGAGCATTCGGCTGGCCCGCTTCCAGAACTGCTATGGTCCCGAGGGGACCTGGCGAGGCGGGCGTGAAAAAGCGCCAGCCGCACTCTGCCGGAAGGTCGCTGAGGCAAAGGATGGCGGCACGATCGAAGTCTGGGGGACTGGCACCGCCTCCCGCGCCTATATCTATATCGATGACCTCATCGAAGGAATCCGGCTGCTCATGAATTCCAGCCTTGAGGACGGCGTCAATATCGGCCGCCAGGAATACGTGACCGTGGACGAGCTCGCTTCGACTGTTGTTGAAGTTTCCGGAAAGAAAATCCGCTTCAAGCACGTGGAAGGCCCGGTCGGGGTTAAAGCCCGGAACTTCCGGATTGACCGCATCTCCTCCCTCGGCTGGAAATCGCAAATCTCCCTGCGGGAAGGACTGTCCCGGACCTATCCTTGGATCAAGGCCCAGGTGGAGGCCACCGGCAAAAAATAAGTGAACAACCTCTCGTGGAATTATCTCGTGGTTTCGGCCTCGCATGAGGAGCAGGCCGCCGCCTATCAAAGCCAGCTCGACATCAGGAAAAACCTGGGGCTCATTCCCCAGGCCGAGGAAATCCTGGCCATTGCCGACCCCGGAGGAAAACGCGTCGGGAGCGGCGGGAGCACGATTTACTGTCTCCTAAAAATTATCAGCCGCGAACTGGCTGGCTCGCCGGGCCGTCTGGCTGACCCGGCCGCATGGCTGGAAGTCCTTTCCAGGCTTCGGATCCTGATTGTTCACGCCGGGGGAGACTCTAAGAGGATCCCCGCCTACGGCGCCTGCGGCAAGATTTTTATCCCGGTCCCCGGCGAATCCGACCGCGCCTTGGGAATGACGCTTTTCGACCGGTTGCTTCCGACCTACGTCAGCCTTCCGCCTGGACCGGCGGGGCAAGGCCAGGTTGTCGTCACCGCGGGGGACGTGCTCTTGACGTTTGACAGCCGCAAGGTCAGATTTTCGGCCGAGGGTATCACGGGTCTAGGCTGCTATGCTGTGCCAGAGCTCGCCAAAAATCATGGCGTCTTTTGCCCGGACGCACAGGGCAGGGTCAGGCGTTTTCTCCAAAAACCCACTCCTTCGGAACAGGCGGAAAATCAGGGCATCCACCGACACGGCCAATCCGTTCTCGATATCGGAGTCACAAGTCTCGCCCCCCCGGCGGCCGTCCGTTTGATCCAAACCTGCGACATCCAAATGAAATCTGCGGGAGAGCTCGGCTGGACAGGACCTCTAGGCCAAGCTCTGGGAACTGCCGGCCTCGATTTTTATCGTGAGATTAGCTGCGCCATGGGCACCGAAGTCAATCTCCCGGATTACCTTCGAACCGTGCGCCGGTCCGGCTCGACCCTGGAAGACCGGCATCTTCGGCACATTTTAAAAACGATGTCCGGAGTGCCGTTTTCCGTTTGTATCTTGCCCCAGTGCGGTTTTCTTCATTTCGGAACATCCCGCCAGCTGATCTACAGCGGCAACGACCTGTTGAGCATGGACTACGGCACCTCCCATTCGAGCTCCGTCTTGAGCATCAACAACGATCTCGCCGCAGAAGGGCAGATCGTCGGATCCAGTTCCTGGGTGGAAGGGTGCCGCGTTCATTCCGGACTGATGCTCGGCGGCGAAAATGTCGTCATCGGTCTCGACGTCACCGAACCGCTGTCTCTTCCGGCCAAAACGGTCGTTGATGTTTTAAAAGGAAAGAATAGAAAGGGCCGGGATGTCTGGTTCGTTCGCTGCTACGGGATCGACGATATCTTCCACCGGCCAGGCTCAAAAAGCGCTCGCCTGTGTGATCGGCCGGTCGCAGAATGGCTGCGGGCCATGGCCGCTTCTGAGGATGATCTCTGGAGTTCGGACATCCCACCATCCGAAAGGCAAATCTGGCAAGCCCGGCTTTTTCCGGCGGTCTCGAAACCCCAGGATTGCCGGAACTGGCTCTGGATGCTGGAGCCTGAAAGGGCAACCACGGAGCGAAAAAAGGCTTGGCAGGACGCCGACCGATACAGTTTTTCGGAGATGGCCGGCCTGGCCTCGCTCGAGGATTTTTATGGAAGAAGGCTCCGCCACAGGTTCGAGGACATGCGGCGTTCGGCGCGGCGACTTTTCCGCCTTGAAAGCGGATTTTCTGCGGCCGAGCTGGCCTTCATCTTCCGGACGGTGGGGTTGGACGCGGCCGTCCAATGGGTTGTCGAGATCATCAAAGAGGCCTGTTTTTATTTTGGCGACGGCAAGGCGGGCGCTGAGACTGGAATCGAACAGCTGGAGTTGTCGAGGATACTCCATACGTTGGGCTCGGCAATTCTAAAATTTATGGTGGGCGAAACGCCAGGCCGGGATGATCTCGTCCGCCGTGTCTTGGGGCGGCTTTCGGACAACGAGAAAGAATGGCTCGATTCAATGGGCCTCAAGTCCGGTCTGAGCGGCAGCGGGGCGAGCTGGGCGGGGACGGCCCGTGAAGCTGCCTTCGAGAACGTCAGCCGGACGATTGTTTTCAGCAAGGATAGACCGCAAGACTTTCCGAAGAACGCCCTGCGGGCGGATGAGATTATCTGGGGCCGCGCTCCGGCCCGCTTGGACCTGGGTGGAGGATGGACCGATACACCTCCCTATGCCCTCGAACATGGGGGCTCCGTCATCAATGCCGCGGTGGATCTCAATGGGCAGCCGCCCATCCATGCCTATGCCAGGGTCATCGTCAAGCCCGAGATCCGCATCAGCTCTATCGACCTTGGCGCCCAGATCGTTATCCGCAGGCTGGAGGAACTCCTTGATTATAGAATGCCGACCAGCCAGTTCGGGTTGGCCAAAGCCACGCTGGCCCTGGCCGGATTCTCCCGCGAGGCCGCCAAGTGGCCGCGAGGGGTGAACACTCTCGAGGCGATGCTGAAGCGCTTTGGCGGAGGAATCGAGTTGACCACCCTGGCGGCCATCCCGAGCGGCAGCGGCCTTGGGACTTCCAGCATCATGGGAGCCGTCCTGATGGCCGTCGTCCATCGCCTGATCGGGTGCGAGCTCTCGGCGCGGCAGCTTTTTTATAATGTGCTGCGGCTCGAACAGGAATTGACGACGGGTGGAGGTTGGCAGGACCAGGTGGGCGGAGCGGTGGGCGGGGTCAAAATGATCAGCGCGGAGCCCGGGATAGTCCCTGATCCGAGGATTCACTACGTCCCGCAGGATGTCCTCGATCCCCGATTGAATAGCGGTCAGACGCTGCTTTATTATACGGGCCTCCGGCGGCTGGCCAAAAATATTCTTCACAACGTCGTCGGCAACTATCTGGACCGCGACCGAGCGGCTATGGAGACGTTGCGGAGATTGCACGGGTTTCCGCCGCTTATGGCCGAGGCGATGGCCGCCAAGGATATCAGGAAATTCGGAGAGTTTATTGATGTGGCCTGGAATCTGAACAAGAAAATAGACCCGGATTCCACAACGGATGTCATCGAGCAAATTTTACGGAATATTCAGCCGCATATTTACGGGGCCAAGCTTCTCGGCGCAGGTGGCGGAGGATTTCTGCTCATGGTCTGCCGATCGCCTGAAGACGCGGCGGCCGTCCGCAAGCTTCTCAAGGTGTCCCCGCCCAATGACCGCGCCCGCTTTTTCGACTTCAGCATAAGCGCCGAAGGATTAGCCGTCACGGTCAGTTAGATTCTTTCAGCGGGCGCCCCAATAGCGCTGCGGGCTGCCCGAAGCTCCAGCCGCTGTCGGCGCCAGCGGCTTCGGGTTGAGCCAGCGATCCTCGATAAAATCGGATACGGCCTGCCGCAGCGCCGCCGCATTGGGTTGGGCGCCGATAATGCGTTGGGCGGCTTGCAGGCGAGCCACCAACCCGGCTGCGGAAATCATCCTCAGGCTCTGGCGGTATCCTTCCTCGAAATCGCCCGAGCGGATTTGAACAGAGACTGAATCCGAGAGGGGCTCTGTACCCTGAAGGCGAAGGACATTCTGCGCCTGCGATTCATCTTGAAAAGTCAGGGCAAACCGGAACGGAGCCGAAAGGAATTCCGGAAGTCCGGCCTTTTCTCGCGCCAACAGCCCTTCCCTCGCCGCATTCTCTATCCGGCGGTTCACCTCTTCCCGGGGAAAAGGTTCGGACTTGGAGCGGCTCACCGCATGCTTCACCGACGCATACTTGGCCCAGGGGAGAAAGCGCCGGATCTCTTTTTCGAGCTGGTCGTCTCCGGCCACGGCAATCAAAGGAATTCCGTAGCGGGCCGCCCCTACGGCCAGGATCATCGACTCGTTGAACGGAGTGCCGTTCACCTTGTACTGGATGTCTTCGATCGTATATGTGTGTGAGAGGAAGCCCGCCTGGTTTCCCGCCCCGGCGTGCATGCCGACGGCTACGATGGCGTCGATGGATTGGTCGTAGCTGTCCATATAGATATCGAAGGACCGATCCTTGGAAATCATTTTGGCCGGCGGGAGGAGCTGGGCTTCGAGAACATCGGGTTCGGACGCGTTCCCTGAACCATGCCCGTCGACGATGATAATCTCCGTCGCCCCGGCGGCTTTCAGTCCCGCGATGGCCGCGTTGACGTCCGCAGTCAGCGACTTGCGGGCCTCCGCGTATTCCGCGTGCGGACCAAAGGACGTGTGCTTGACGCTGGTGACGCCGGTAACTCCTTCCATGTCGTAGAGAACTAAGACCTTCCGCGGCCGCTGCTGAGGAAATGTCAATGAGGCAAGGATCAGGATGCAGGCCCAGGCGAGAAAAACGCCCTTCTTCACGTTGACCTCCTTAAGTTGTGCTTATCGAAACAATCCTTCAGGACTTCCGTTTGGGAACCGCTCTTCTTCGAGATTCTAAGAGTTCCACGGGAGCCCCGTCGTGGATAATCATGGCGACTCTGACACCTTTGGAAGGTTCGCTCACAGTGCCGATGAGTTTCTTGCCTTTTATTTCAGCCTCAAGGTCATCGACTTCAAAAGCGATATGAGGGATGGTCCTGATAATTTCTGAAATCGGGCTGTCCGGCTCGAAGCGCATCCACTCGATGCCGTAAGGGCTGGTCTCGAAACCGCAGACATACACTTCATACGGCTCGAGATACCGTTCGCCGGGCCTGCGCTGATCGGTCGGGATGCCCAGGTGATGATAGCGCCAGCCCTTGGCTGTAGCGGCCGGAGGCTCATGATTTGTGCGAATCTTTGCCTTCATTTTGTCATGCCTTCCTATCTTGCGCTTGCCATATTATGCAGAGCTATGACCGTATTCCAGCTTTTTGTCGTGGCGGGCGCGTTCAATTTTTTCTCGCTTGGCCTTGACGATGCAGCGGGCGGAATCACTCCGGTGCAGGTCCTGCCTTCGCGACACAAGATCACGCCATTGCGTCCGATAGTTTTTGTAGGCTTTTCGACCGTCTTCCGTCAGCCGGCAAACCGTCAACGGGATCTTGCCCTTGTAGGTCTTTTCAATGACGACATAACCGGCTTCTTCTAGCTTTGACAGGTGGGCCGATAAGTTTCCCTTCGTCAAGCCCGTTTCGCGCTGGAGGAAGAGAAAATCTGCAGATTCAACGACGTTGAGCATGGTCATGATGATCAAGCGGGCGGGTTCGTGGATAAGCCGATCGATATCGAAAAGGCTGCGGATTGCGGCGCTCAAGACTCATCCCTTTCGAGGACTGGGTTTTTTCTGATGAATCGTCTGAGTGTGATTACGCCGGAAGCGAAGAGGGCCAGGCCCAGAAGGCAACACAATACACCAACGCCGGATAGGGCGTTCAGCCCGGATTGCGCAACGAAGATTCCTGCGGCGAGAAGAAAAACGGAGAGAACATAGAAGCGGAGGAGATTCGTCCGCATGGCGGTGTAGATAAATGTCAAAGCCATCAGGAGACCAAATCCGGCCTGGGCCCACGAATATCCGACTAGATCCCGCAATAGTCCGTACGTTAATGCACTCGCAAATCCGGCCAAGGCTCCGACCCAAGAGAACCGGCGCGGTCGTTCTTGTCCATCCGGCCTCCGATAGGATACGAATCCCGCTCGGGGATAGGTCCATTTTTCTTTTAATCGACGAACAGTCCGCGCGACGTATCGAGCGCTAAAGATAACTACGGCCATTAAGACGACCCACCCCAGGGCGCGCCAGAGGGGTTTCCCGGGAGTCAAGGCGAAACCGAAGGTGAAAATTCCCGACAACAAGATCCACCCGCCAAACGCCATCTCCCAGATCCCGTCCTCGAACCAATATTGGACCGTCCGACGCTCGATTTTTTTGAGGTCCATTTCCATAACCAGCTCCCATTAAATGGTTTATATTGCAAACTAGTTTATATAATTAGCAAAAGATTTTGGTTTGTCAAGAGAAATTTTTAATCGATATTCCTTTTATGAAATATGAACTGATCCTCGGAAGGGGCGTTCTTCAGTTTGCTTAAGATGCCGCAGGATGCTAATATTTCCAGCGGCCATGATAGAAATCCGTGTCCGATTTGCGCCGAGTCCGACTGGTTACATCCATGTCGGGAATGCCCGGACCGCCCTGTTCAATTGGCTTTTTGCCCGGCAGCACAAAGGTGTATTCGTCCTTCGGGTTGAGGATACGGACGTCGAGCGCTCGCGCGAGGAGTATGAACACCGGCTGATTGATGATTTGCATTGGATGGGCCTCGACTGGGATGAGGGTCCCGACGTGGGCGGAGATTTCGGCCCCTACCGGCAGTCCGAGCGCCTGGCTATCTATCAAGGTTATACGCAGAAGCTCGTTGCCGAAAATAAGGCGTATTATTGCTTCTGCAGCACGGAGCAATTGGAGAGGGAGCGCGAGGAAGCCCTGGCCGGGGGAGTCATGCCCATCTACAGCGGCCGTTGCCGCAACCTTGATCCGGCCGAAGCCGAAAGACGGATACAAAGCGGAGAAAAAGCCGCCGTCCGGCTCAAAGTGCCGGATGAAGGCCTGCTCAGTTATGTAGACCTGATCCGCGGTCGTCTTGAATTCGACCTCCAGCTCATCGGCGATCCCGTCCTCGTCCGCTCATCCGGGCTTCCGGCCTACAATTATGCCGTTGTCATCGATGATCACCTGATGAAGATTACGTATGTCGTCCGCGGGGAAGACCATATCTCGAACACTCCGCGGCAGATTCTGGTCTACAGGGCGCTGGGATTTGAGCCTCCGCAGTTCGCCCACCTGGCCATGGTCATGGGGATGGACAACACTCGGCTGAGCAAGCGCCACGGGGCGACGGCGGTCGATCAGTTTGCCAAGGACGGCTTCTTGGCGGCGGCCTTTTTCAATTACCTGGCCCTTCTCGGCTGGGCGCCGCCAGAAGGCCGCGAAGCCCTGAACAAGGACGAGCTTCTCGAGCTCTTTGACTTGCGGAAGGTCAGCCGGTCGGCGGCCATCTTCGATTATGAAAAGTTGAACTGGATCAACCGTCAGCACATCAAGAAGCTCTCGCCGGCCGAAAAAGTGAAGACGGCCTTTCCGTTTTTAAGAGAGGCCGGGATTCTGCCTGCGGCGATGACGGAGGCTCACTGGCGCTGGCTCGAAATCGCCGTAGAGAGCTTAATAGAAGGCGTGGATAAGCTTTGCCAGCTTCCCCGAAAATTTTCTTTGCTTTTTGATTTTTCGCCGGAGGCCATGGATGAAGAGGCCAGGTCGATCCTGACATCCGAATCGGCTCCCAAGGCGATTGCCGCATTTGCCCAAAAACTGGAGGGCGCGGGTGATCTCGATTATGACAAGTACAAGAGGATCATCGAAGAGATCAAGCGGGAAACCGGCCTCAAGGGGAAAAGCCTCTTTCATCCGCTGCGCGTCGCCCTGACGGCGAAGGCTTCGGGGCTCGAGCTCGACAGATTCATTCCGCTGGCGGAAGAAGGGGCGCGGCTGAGTTTCCCTCGGTCGATCAAGAATTGTTTAACCAGGGTCAGAGAAATTCAGAAATATCTTGAAGGCCGTGGATAAAATTAGCCGCATCAACTCGCTCCTGGAGGTCTTAAGATCCTCCCCGCAACGACTGAACAAGATCTATCTCCAGAAAGAAAGCGGCCGGCGCCCCGTCGGTGAGATCGTTTCCCTAGCCCGGGCCCATCACATCCCCTATCTTTTTGTGCCCAAGCAGGCGTTGGATAAGATGTCCCGCTATCACCAGGGAGTTGTTGCTCTGGCGGCCGCCAAAGAATTTGTTTCTCTCGAATCCATCCTTCTAACGACGCAGGTTCCGTTTCTTGTTTTGCTCGACGAGATCGAAGACCCCCAGAACCTCGGCGCCATCGTCCGCAGCGCCGAAGGGGCCGGCGCGGACGGCATTGTCCTTCCGGAGCGGCGGAGCGCCGGGCTGACAGAGGTTGTTGCTCAGGTTTCGGCCGGAGCGCTCGAACATCTCAAAATGGCCCGCGTCCCCAACCTGGCTCAGGCCATGGACACGCTGAAGGAGCGGGGGATTTGGCTCGTCGGCGCCGAAAGCGGGAGCCGCGAATATTTTTATGAGTTCGATTACTCCCAGCCCATCGGCCTTGTCCTGGGATCGGAAGGAAAGGGGCTTCGGCCCCTCGTCCGCAAGAAATGCGATAAGATTCTCTCCATTCCTCTCTTTGGCCGGGTTAATTCCCTCAACGTCGCCGCCGCGGCCTCAGTCTTCCTCTTCGAAGTCGCTCGTCAAAGGGTCTCCGGGGAAATGCGGCCCAAACGATCATAGGTTGTGGATAATCCTTTGAGATAAGAGGATTTCGCCCGCGGCCAGCGCGGCTTGATCGCTTGACAGGGCTTTGCTCAACCTTATAGAATAAGCCCGTAAATTTTGACCTAAGAAATCAGACTCCCATGTTGAAAAGGCAAGATTTTTCTGAGCTCGAGAAGCATATCGTCCAGCTCAAGGAGCAGATCGACGAGATCCTGCTGGGCGAAGAATCGGGCAAAAAAGAAAAGGTTAGCGCTCTCCGGCTCGAGATCGAAAAAGAATGGGCCAAAATCGCGCCCAAGCTGACTCCGACGCAAATTGTCCAAATCGCCCGCCACCCCAAGCGGCCCTATACCTTGGACTACATCAATGCCCTGATGCAGGATTTTATGGAAATGCATGGCGACCGCCGTTTTGCCGATGACCCGGCCATGGTCGCCGGCCTCGCCTCCTACAAGGGGCAGACCGTTGCCGTCGTCGGACAGCAAAAAGGCCGGACAACTCGGGAGCGGATCGAAAGGAATTTTGGCGAGGCTGGACCCGAAGGATACCGAAAAGCCCTTAGGGTTATGAAGACGGCCGAGAAGTTCGGGTTCCCGATCATCACCCTGATTGACACGCCCGGCGCCTATCCGGGGATCGGCGCCGAAGAACGCGGCGTGGCCGAGGCCATCGCCAATAACCTGAAAACGATCTCCGCCATCGCCGTCCCGATCGTCTGCGTCATCATCGGCGAGGGCGGGAGCGGAGGCGCCCTGGCCATCGGCGTCGGTGATACGATTCTGATGCTGGAGAACTCGTTTTACTCCGTGATTTCGCCAGAAGGATGCGCGGCCATCCTCTGGAAAGACCAAACCGCCATATCCCAGGCCGCCGAAAACTTGAAAATACGCGCCCAGGACCTGCTGGAACTGGGCGTCATCGACAAGATCATTCCTGAGCCTCCCGGGGGCGCCCACATCGATTACGAACAAACCTTCAAGAACGTGGATAAACACGTGAGTCAGGCCCTCAAGAAACTCGAGCAGAAACCGGTCCGGGAGCTTCTCGAAGAGCGCTATCAGAAGTTCAGGAAGATGGGGATCTTCAGCGAAAAGTGAGCCCCTCAACTTCACCCAGCAAAGAAATCTCCGCCATCAAGGGCACCAAGGATATTCTGCCGCGCGAAGTCCGAGTCTGGCAGAAGGTCGAGGCCCAGGCGAAAGCGCTGTTCGAGCTCTACGGTTACCGCGAGTTGCGGGCGCCCGTTCTTGAGTCGACTGAGCTTTTTGAAAAAGGGACCGGTGAGACGACGGACATCGTTACCAAGGAAATGTACACGTTCTCGGACAAAGGCGGCCGGTCGATCACGCTGCGGCCGGAATACACCCCCTCCGTCGCCAGGGCGATTATCGAGCACAGGCTCTATCTTCAGTCCGATCCCCTGCGCTTCTATTTCATCGGGCCCATGTTCCGCTACGACAAGCCGCAGAAAGGCCGCTACCGCCAGTTCCACCAGGTCGACATCGAAGTCTTTGGAGAAAAGGATCCGGCCATCGATGCCGAGATCGTCGAGATGGCCGACACTCTCCTGCGAAACCTGGGCGTCCGGCATGCTGAGACGCTGGTGAACTCGGTCGGCTGCAGGGCCTGCCGTCCTGCATATTCAAAGGATTTGCGGGCCCATGCCCAGAGCGTCCGGGATCTTCTCTGCCCCGACTGCCAGCGCAAGATTACGACCAATCCGCTCCGGATCTTCGACTGCAAAATCGAGTCCTGCCGGGAGCAGGCCGCCCTCTTCCCCAAAATTACGGCCTATCTTTGCCAGGAATGCCGCGACCATTTTGCCAAGTTCTGCTCCACTCTGGATCTTTATGAGATCCCCTACAAAGTCGAACCCAACCTTGTCCGGGGCCTGGATTATTACACAAAGACCACCTTCGAGATTGTCAGCGCCGGGCTCGGCGCTCAGAATTCGCTCCTCGGGGGCGGCCGCTATGACGATATGATGAAGGATTTCGGCGGGCCCGACCTCCCGGCCATCGGTTTCGCCATGGGCATGGAGCGATTGATCTCCGTCCTGAAGGTCGAGCCGGAGGCGTCGAGATTCCTTTACATCGCCACTCTGGGAGAGGAGGCCAAGGCGAAAGGGATCGAGTTCGCCAGGCTCTTCAGGCGGCAAGGCGTCGAAAGCCTGATCGAATTCGGCGACCGCAGCCTGAAAAACCAGATGAGCCGCGCCAACAAGCTGGGCGCGGCCTGGACGCTGATTGTGGGAGAAGACGAGATCCGCAAGGGGCTCTTCCAACTCAAGGACATGGCCTCCGGGACCCAGAATGAGGGAACGGTCGACAACCTTCTGAAGATCGTTCGCGAGAAAGCCCAAGATTCGAAATAGAATAAATGGGGACATTCACCGATGGAACAAGAGACGAGAGCAGATAAATCATCTTGGCATCGGACTCACTATTGCGGCGCGCTCCGGTTGGAGCAGGCGGGCCAAGAGGTCGTTGTCTGCGGCTGGGTGCACAGGCAAAGAGACATGGGCAACCTGGTCTTCGTGGATCTCAGGGACAGAGAAGGGATTGTTCAAATCGTCATCCGGTCGGAAACGCCGGCGCTCTTGGACGAGGCCAAGAAGCTCAGGTCGGAGTATGTCTTGGGTGTCAAGGGCCGGGTGCTGAAGCGAGAGCCGAAAGCGGTGAATGCGGAGCTCCCGACAGGAGAAATCGAGGTAGGTGCCTCGGCGCTTAAAGTCTTTTCGACGTCCAAGGTCCCTCCCTTCCTTGTCGTTGACCCGGCTCAGGCCACCGAAGAGCGCCGATTCAAATACCGCTACCTGGATCTGCGGCGGCCGTCGATGCAGCGGAAAATCCGGCTTCGCCATAAAGCCGCCCTTTGCGTCCGGAATTTCCTCAGTCAGAACGGTTTTTTCGAAATTGAAACGCCCTTCCTGATCAACTCCACGCCCGAAGGCGCGCGGGATTTCCTGGTTCCCAGCCGGATCTATAAAGGCCGCTTTTATGCTCTGCCTCAATCGCCTCAGATTTTCAAGCAGACGTTGATGATTTCGGGATTCGACCGCTATTTCCAGATCGTCCGGTGCTTTCGGGATGAAGACTTCCGGGCCGACCGGCAGCCGGAATTCACCCAGATCGATATCGAGATGAGCTTCATCGAGCGCGAGGATCTGTTCGATGTCGTGGAGCGGATGATCGCCTCGATATTCGAGCTCATCGGTGAGACGGTAAGTCCTCCCTTTCTCAGGTTGTCCTACCAAGAAGCTATGGACAAATACGGCACGGACAAACCTGATTTGCGCATCACTCTCGAGATTTCAGACTTGACAAATATCGGGGCCGGTTTGAATTCGGAGATGATCCGGCAGGCCCTATCCTCGGGCGGCGCATTGAAGGCGCTGAAGGTGCCGAAGGCCGCCTCGCTGTCCCGCAGCCAGCTGGATAAGCTCAATGACAAAGCGCGAGCTCTGGGCGCCAAGGGCTTGATCTGGATCAAAAAACAGGACGGTTTCAAGTCCTCTTTAAAACTCGCGGAGAACGAGTTCAACCTGATCTGGCAGAATCTTCAGGCGGGTGAGGGCGATTTGGCGCTCCTCCTGGCCGACACAAAAAAAAATGCGCTGAAGGCTCTGGGGGAGATCCGTCGCGACTGGCCTCAAGAGGCCCCTCAGGACAAGCGGATCCTCAAATTTGTCTGGGTTACGGATTTTCCGCTTTTTGAGTGGAGCGCAGAAGAAGGGAAGCTTGTATCCATGCACCATCCTTTTACCTCGCCTCGGGACGAAGACCTTGTCTTTCTCGACAAGGAGCCGGCCAGAGTCCGGGCCAAAGCCTATGACCTCGTCCTCAACGGGGTGGAAATCGGAGGGGGCTCGATCCGAATCCACAATACGGAACTCCAGCAAAAGATTTTTGATTTGCTGGGGTTGAGCTCCAAAGAAACCGAAGCTAAATTTGGGTATTTTCTGGAAGCCCTCACCTATGGCGCTCCGCCGCATGGGGGCATCGCCTTCGGCTTCGACCGCCTTGTCAGAATTTTGGCCGGAGAAGAGTCCATCCGCGAAGTGATCGCCTTCCCCAAAACTACGAGCGCTCTTTGCCTGTTCACGAATTCCCCCAGCGAAGTCTCCGAGCGCCAGCTCGACGAGCTGGGTCTAAAGCTGAAATAATTGGGGTCAAAGCTACTCATTACGCACGTTTCTGATCTTATGGATGCGTAATGAGTAGCTTTGACCCCGAATTATGATTTGCGGGTTTCGGCGATGATGGCTCCGATGAGAGCGACAAGCGTGAACAGGAAAATATGCCAGATGGATTTGACGGCAATCTGACCCACTGTCAGCGCGGCACTATTCACTTCCGCATAGAAGGACGGCAGGAATGAGTTCGCCAGCGCATAGACGACGCCGATCATCCCGCCGCTGAACATTCCCAATAAAATCCTCTGCCCGAGCTTTGCGCCCCCGGCCATCCGGCTGACAATGGCTGAGGCGAAAATCGGCGTCCACAACGCTAGCCACCAGATGCTCTTGAGCGCGGGAACGTTGGCGGTGATCTTAAAATAGGCAAGATCCAGGAGGGCAAGCAGCGCCGTCCCGGCCAAAACGAGCAAGGGCGTATGGCCGTAGCGGGGTTTGAGATTCGCCCGGGATTCTTTGCGCTGCTGGATGCGGCGCCGGATGGTCAGCGGATAATTGTAAAAAGCGTCAAAGACAAAATGCTCGAGCCAGGCGCCTTTCTCCCCGAAGATGGGGACGATATGAACGGCGCTCGTGGCCCAGTGC
>Ga0315268_10000812_pt1 | contig 36490 bp, 36 predicted proteins | sample C1_top_MG_FD_204535 | JGI IMG/M metagenome (GOLD analysis project Ga0315268, IMG submission 204535) | Sediment microbial communities from Yellowstone Lake, YNP, Wyoming, USA - C1_top | ecosystem: Environmental > Aquatic > Freshwater > Lake > Sediment | place: USA: Wyoming | collected 2017-08-01
TCCTGGCGGGACAGGCCCTGGCCGGCCCGGGAGGGGATGTCGCCGCCCGAGCCCGGCTCAGGAAACCACAGCCTCTGGTAATGGCGCTTGGCCAGGGTCATGGCCGCGTCGAAGCGGATGATGGAGGAATAGCGGGCCACGTTCAGGATCTTCTCCATCACCGCCTCCCGCACCGCCGGCAGCAGAAAGTTCAGCTGGGCGGTGTCGTTCCAGGGCAGGTGGGTGCCGTCATTGCCGTGATAGATGTAGCGCGCCTCTCCCGAATTCTTGTCAACCCGCTTGAAGACCACCGCCGCATCCCGGCGGTTCCAATAGCCGTCCTCTATGAAAAGGCCTATGCCGGGGTCCTCCGAAAGATCGGGGCCGTTGAAGGTGTAGCCGGGAAACGGCGGCTGGGAGGTCTGGACGAACCAGTCGGGATGCTCCACTATCCACCGGGAATACAGGCCGGTGTGGTTGGGCACCATGTCCACCGCCAGCCGTATACCGCAGCGCTGGGCCCTGTCCTTCAGGTTCCAGTAGGCCGGGTCCCCGCCCAGGTCTTGGGAGATGGAGTAATCGTAAAGCGAATAGGCCGAGGCCAGCGCTTCCTGGTTCCCGGTCATCTGCTTGATCCGGCGGGAGGCGGAACTGCGCTGCCAGATGCCGATCAGCCATAGGGAGTTGAAGCCCCGCTGGGACAGCAGTTCCAGTTCCCGGTCGGGGACCTGGTCCAGGGAGGTTATCGGATATCCGTATTTCTGCGACAGCTGGTAAAGCCAGACCGGGGCGTTCTTGGCCATCATCACCACGTTGGGCATCCAGTCCAGGTCAGGGGAAAAGGCCCGGGGCTCATATTCCGGGCCGGCCTTGGCGCCGGGGGCAAAACGGCTGAAATCCAGTACCGGAGCAGGCCCCGGCCCGCCGCCCCGCATCCGTTCCTCTTCCTTGATGATGTCCAGCGCCAGCAGCAGTTTTTGGAACAGCCTGTCCAGCGCGCCGGACGGCAGGATCTCCAGCCAATAAAGCTTGATGTAGTTCAGCTGGTCCGCCAGCGAATGGGGGTGGGCTTTGGCCGGGGCCAGCAGCAGGTCTATCAGATTCTGGTTGAACGGGCCGAACCCGGGCTGTCCGGAGAAAAATGTTTTCAATGATTCCGTTAACTCGGGATACCGGCTGTTCTGCCGCAGCGGCTGGTCGCCGAACAATTCGCCGAAGGGCTCCAGGGCCGGATTCTGGTTGGCTGTCCACAACAGCACCATTTCCTCCAGGGAGATCTCCTTATGGGAGACCTTGGCGGTGCTGCCTTTGAGGTATTCGGCCAGGGTGATCTGGCGGCGGTGCACCAAAAGAGGCGGAAAGGTTTTAATGAACTCTGTCAGGCAGCCGTTGGTGTCCGCCGGGGAAAGTTCCCGGTCCAGGTGCGCCAGGGCCTGGGAAAATGCCTTTTGGTTGACCCTGGCCCGGTATTGGGCAACCACGTAGTGTTGCAGCTCGTCGATCAGTCCCATGGCCGCCAGCTGTCCGGCCGTGACCTGAACCCCGGACTGGTTCATTTTATGGGCCAAATCCCGGGCGGCCACAAAATCAGCCAGTATCACGTTGCCGGAAATGGAAAAAAGAACCTCGTCGCAGCCGTACTTCTTTCTGGCGGCGGCCGAGATGTGAAACTCATAGCCGGGATGAGGTCCGAAATGAAAGACTTTCGGTGGCAGGATTATTTTAGTTTTGCTGTTCATTACACCAAGGTTTTCTCTGATTTGATATGTCCCAATATTATACCTTATTTTTGGGATAAAGCAACCAGATTTATGGCCCGCCAGGTTCAATTTTATAATTTATGATAAAACCCCCTTCCGTTTCGGAAGGAGGTTTTCAAGCACCTTGATTTTTCCGCCAGGATGTTATTTTACCAGCACCAGGCGGCCAATGGCCTTCTTATCTCCGGAACTCAGCCGCAGGATGTACACTCCGGCCGGCAGCCGCTTGCCGTCGCTGCCGCATAAGTTCCATTTTACCTGGTGACGGCCGGACTCCCGGATGCCCAGATCCAGGTTGGCGGCTTTTTGTCCGCTGATGGCATAAACCTCCAGCCGCGCATCGGAACGTCTTACAGTTTCAAAACGGATGGTGGTAAAGCTGGCGGCGGGGTTCGGCCCGCAGGAAATTATCTTAAGTTCCCTGGACAAGGCTGTGGTCACTGTACCACCGGAAACCCCTGTGGGAAAACCCACCGTAAAGCAGATGGAGTCACCGGCGGCCCCGATGTCGTAGATGTCCAGCCCGCCCAATGCCCCGTTATGCAAAAAGCCGGTGGGGTTGGTGGCATCGTTGATGGCGTTGCGGGCCGAGCCTTCGGAGAAATATGCCGCAGATAGGGTCCCGTTGGCCGAAATTGTTCCGTTGGGCCGGTAGAGGTAGACCTCGTCGAAAATGCTGCTGCCGTCATAGCTGGCATTCCCCCACCCGGCAAAGCCCCCGTTGATGCGGTAGATCAGCAGGCCGGAGCCGTACAGCGAGTTCTCGAAGGTCCCCGCCTTGCGGCGGTACTCCGCCACATAATATTCCGAGGCCGAATTTGGCGAGGCGATCTTATAACAGGTCCCTTTGGGGGCGGAGGCCAGGGGTTTCAGCCAGTAAGTTCCGGCGCTGGTGATCTCCGGCAGGCTGTCTATCCAGCCGGTATAATAATATTTCATATACGAACTGGAATGGGCCGGGGGATTGGGCGTGGAACACATTACATCCCAGATACCGGTGGGCGAAAGGCTGGTACCGTAATAATAGTGGTAAAGGTCGGGATAACCAACCGAGTGGCCCATCTCGTGGCATAAAACCCCCACATTGAACTGCGACTGCATCTGGAAATTGTAATCCCATACCCGCTTGCCCTGAATATAGGCGGTTTGAGAATACAGCGACCAGCGGTGCGACCACAGCAGGGTGGCCCAGGCTGTGGTCGTTCCCTGGATGATGAAGCAGACATTGTCCACATAGCCATCCGAGTCGGCATCGATATCAAGGCCGGACGGCACCTGGGAGGCAATGGCATTCACCGCATTTTTCAACAGGGTATGCTCCCGGTCCCGCCGCATGGTGCCGTTGTCCCCGCCGGTGTATCCGTCGGGGGCGGTGGCCGAATCATAGGGGCAGTAATAACTGCGGTTCAAGGTGTCCTGATACGAAACCACTAAGGCATCGCCCGACGGCGGATAGAGCGTGGTCCGGACCGTAAGTTCCCCATAGCTGACCTCGTAAAAATAATTCCTCAGCGAATTGACCCCGCCTGAACTGTCGTTGAAGGTTCGGTCGAACTTTATCAGGGAATCCGTATACTCCGCCTGATCGGCAAACCGGATGAAGACCACTATATTGTTGATGGCTCCGGTAGAGGGGGTTTTGGCTCCATCTCCCGCCATGAAGGGCAGGGCCTTCCTCTGTTCAAGCTGTATCGAGGGATCGTCGTCCAGCCCAGGCTGAATGATGCTTTTGGCCGGATCATCCCGTCCGGCGATCAGGGGTCCTGGGACCAGACGGCCCTGTTCTTTGGCCGCGTAAACAAAGAAACCCGTGGCTGGGTCCTTGACCACGGTAAAATCGTTCTGGTCGTAAACCCGATGGTGAAACTCGTCACCGGTCAGGAACAATGACAGCTTCTGCCCGTCGGGCTGGATCAGGGTGACGGGAGAGTTTTCCACCAGCACGGCCCGGGCCGGGGCCGCCAGAGCCAGGAGGGCCGCCAGCAAAAATAGTTTTCCGCGAATTAGCTTCAATTTCATGATCATTGCTCTTTGTGATATTTATTTGTCGTTTAAAACCTGACCTTGTCCCCGGCCTTGATCCCGTTTTTCCGGAACCACCCGGCATTGGCTTCTATGGCATAAAGAGCCGGGCCCTGGGACAGGTAACGGGGCCCCTCGTCCAGCGGTTTCATGCCAAGGATGTTGAGGATGCTGCCGTCCCGGGCCACGAAGGCTATGTCCAGAGGAAGGTAGGTGTTTTTCATCCAGAAGGAAAGGGGCTGGGGATATTCGAACACGAACAGCATCCCCTCGTCCTCCGGCATCTGCCGGCGGTACATCAGCCCCTGGGTCCTGGTCTCCTCGCTTTCGGCCACTTCCACCCAAAGGCAGGCCCCGCCTATGCCCAGCTGCACCCTGCCCGGGCGCGACTCCTTGGCCGGCTCAATCTTGGACGCAGACTCCTTCCGGCAGCCAGTGATTGGCGTCAAAGCCAGGCAGAGGAAGGATAGAATGATCAGATATCTGTTATTGATCTGCAAATATTTGAAAGCCTCCAGTGTTTTACTTTTAAGCTAAAGAGGAGGCAGGTTTTCCTGCCTCCCCAAAAGCATTTTGGCGGCTACTGGCGGCTGGCCACCTGCTCCCATTCGTTCTTGTCACCGAGGAAAAGAAGGTAGCTGCCGGAACCGCTGTATCCCACTATTTCAAAGCGGTAGGTTCCGGAATAGGTGAAGGTGACCGTCTGGGGCTTCTGGGCCGCGGATCCGCTCATGGTGAATATCTTGTTCCCGTAAGGCGAATAGATGTACAGGTCGGCGTCCAGGGTACCGTTGGCGCCCATATAGGCCAGACTTTGGTAGTTACCGGTGGAATTTATCTCAATGTCGATGTAAATCCTCTGGCCGCGGGAAAGGCTGCCGTCCCGGTAGATGTATGCGCTCCCGGGAACGGCAGTCAGAAGCAGCAGCACCGCTGCGGCCATTGCGATCCTCCATTTCATGGTGAGCCCTCCTTTAAATGATTGTGATGATGGGACGGCGCAGACTTAACGCAGCACCGAGATGGCCAATAGTCCCACCATCACGATCATGCTGATCAGGATCAAAGCCACGCTCCAGTTGCCTTTCTTGATCTCCTCCCATTCGTCGATGTTGGTGGACAGGGCGTCGAAGACCTTGATGGCGATCCCCACCCCCAGGGCGAACCCGATGGAGGCGGTCAGTATCCAGCCCAAGGACATCAGCAGCTTGATGATCCAGGTGCCGAAGGAAAGGCTGACGTTGACCGGCCGGCCGGCCCCTTCCTGCACCACCTGGGCCTGGGCGAACAATGAGGTTGCGGCCGTTAACAGCACCAGAGACATGGCGGAAAGCTTTTTCATTTTCCATCCCCTTATGTTTATGTTGAACCGTTGGTTTTTGTTTGTTTGAAATCTAGTTTATATGTTAACTCTTTTAAAACCAATTGTCAAGAAGGCTCATATCCTGTTGTTCGGATACTATTGAAGGATTCCGTAAAGCTTGGTAAAGGTTATTTTTTGATCACGAAAAATCATGTTAATCCGCTTACGCTTCAATGCTGGCCTTCTTCAAGCGCCAAAGCTTCAGCAGAGGCGCTCCTGTCTACCTTGGGGAAAGGAAAAGGTTATCCCGCTTTCTTCCCCGCCTTCTGCTTGGCCAGCCCTAGGATCAGCCCCAGCGCTATGGCCAGCAGGGCCGCCACCACCACCCGGAACTCCGGGGGTAGCATGAAATTCACCGACTGGACCGGCAGCCAGAACCAGATTATTGACCCGCCCACTATCCTGAACATATTGTCCCAGTCTATGTTCCGGTAGATCTCGATCAGCGGCCACCTGGAGAACAGCTTATTGCAGTCGATCAGGGTGTCGGTGATCCGGTGGAAAGTCATGAAGGGAAAGCCGAACACCGCCTGAAAGAAGAAGGATTTCCAGAAAGCGGTCAGCCAGGCGGTTCCCCTGCCCGGCAGGTAGCCCTGTTCCAGCAGGCCTTCGGTCCCAGCCGAGAACAGGGGAAAGGCCAGGGTCATCATAATTCCGAGCAGACCCCAGACCAAGGCCCGCTGCCACAGGCGAATCCCGGCCAGTTGCCATTTGCCGGAAACCACCTTCCGGCTCAGCAGTTCGCCCATGGTACCCAGCAGGATGAACTTGGCCATCCCCATCAGGTAGGGATGGGCCCGGGTGGTTACCACGAACAGCTCTCTGGTGCCGGGGATGATCAGAATGGTCAGCACTCCACCCAGCAGCAAGGCCCAGACAAGAGAGATGAAAAGATCCAAGACAATGTTTTTCTGTCGTTCCATTCTTAATGAAGCGCTTTATATGGTGAGTTAAATCTGCGTCAATCAGCGAAATCTGCGGATACGTTATTTCAAGTCCTCAGGCAGATGGATGGCGAACTTGCAGTGCTTGTCCCCGCTGATGATAGCCTCCAGCACTTCCACCCGGACCTTGGTCTTGAAGATCCCTTCGTAGATCCCCTTATACCATCCGGCGCTGCAGTGGCAGTATTCTTTGGAAATAACATTCTTGGTGGCGCGCATCAGGGGGCAGAAACAGGCCGCCAATTGTTTTTCGTAGGGCGTAGCGGCTTTGGCGTACGCTTCCGGGTCACGCGGACTGCGGACCTCGTAGATCACATTGCCCTCCCGGAAGGGATGCCCGAATTTCCCCTTGTCGGCCCCCATGGCCTCCAGCACCCGGTCCACGCTTTTTGTCTCGGCATACAGCTTGGCCAAAGCGTCTATCGGCCCGGTCCCGAATTCCTCGGTAAAGACGCAGGCCCGGCCCTGCATGATCTCCTCCCTGGCTGTTTGACCCGGTACAGCGGACCCCAGCCTCTTCATGGCTTGTTCCGACCAGACTGCGTATTCCTCAGGGCGGTCCGGGACCTTGTCGTATCCCGCGATCACGGAATCTCCCTTGCCTGGGGCATGGCGGTCTATCCGGGCCGCCCATTTTTTCATTTTGTCTTCAAGCCACGGCATTGCGTAATTCCTCCACTATCCGTTGACCATAATCACTTGACAGCATCGCTACCGGCCCATGGCCTTCTTCATGGTCTCGCCCATCTCGGCCGGGGTCCTGGCCACTTTGATGCCGCAGGATTTCAGGACCTTCACTTTTTCTTCGTAGGTTCCCTTGCCCCCGGATATGATGGCTCCGGCGTGTCCCATCCGCCGGCCCGGCGGCGCGGTGGCCCCGGCGATGAAGGCCGCCACCGGCTTGGTAAAGTTTTTCTTGATCCAGCGGGCGGTCTCCTCTTCCAGCGAACCGCCGATCTCGCCGATCATCAGCACCGCCTTGGTCTGCTTGTCGGCCTGGAACAGTTCCAAAGCGTCGATGAAATTGGTGCCGATCACCGGGTCGCCGCCGATGCCGATGCAGGTGCTCTGGCCGATGCCCAGCTTGGTCAGCTGGTTGACCGCTTCGTAAGTCAGCGTGCCGGAGCGCGAGATCACGCCCACCGAACCTTCTTTGTGGATGGCGGCCGGCATGATTCCCACCTTGGCCTTGCCCGGCGAGATGGCTCCCGGGCAGTTGGGCCCTATCAGCCGGGTCTTTTTGCCCTGCAGGTAGCGCTTGACGAACATCATGTCGTTGGCCGGCACGCCTTCGGTGATGCAGATCACCAGCTCCAGCCCGGCGTCCACCGCTTCCAGGATGGCGTCCCGGCAGAACAGGGCCGGCACGAAGATCATGGTGGCGTTGGCCTTCTGTTTTTCCACCGCCTCGGCCACGGTGTCAAAAACAGGATATCCTTCGTGAATGGTACCGCCCTTGCCGGGCACTACTCCGCCCACGAATTTTGTCCCGTATTCCGCGCATTTAAGGGAATGGAAGGTGCCGTGCTGGCCGGTAAAGCCCTGAGTGATCAAGCGTGTGTTTTTATCGATCAAGATCGCCATTTAGTTCCTCTGTTTATATAAGTATTTGATAATTTATTGACTAACAAGAACAAATATATATTAATTAATATGTAAAGATTACTTGACATTTTGTAATGTTTAGTGTATAATATGTAAAGTATATCAAACAAGGAGATGTCTTACGGAAACATTAACAAACCACATCAAAGAGAACCGGGCCCGGCTGGACATGACCCAGGAGCACCTGGCCAACCTGGTGGATGTCACCCGCCAAACCATCATTTCCATCGAGGCCTGCAAGTATGTTCCCTCGGCCATGCTGGCCATGAAGATCGCCCGGGTCTTCGAACGTCCGGTAGAAATAATTTTTGAGTTAAAGGAGGTATAGCGGCTATGAATGACAAGCAAACAAAAAATTCAATATCCGGCTTTTTCAAGGCCCAGTCGGACATCATCGCGCTGGTACTGATCGTTATCCTTGCGGCCGCAGGATTATTGTTTCGCCAGAGATACCTGCTCAGTTTAAGCCTTTTTGCTGCGCTGATCAACTTCACCCTGATATATTTCGGGTCAAGGCGAGAAAAACAGGATGAGCGGATACTGCACCATCGGAACCTGGCCGCTTATCACACTCTGATCGCGGTATTCCTCCTGGGGGCTGTAATGTCGCTGCTGTTCAGAAACAACATCATCAAGGATATCAGCCTTCCATTTTATTGCCGGATGATCGCCTGGTCCATTGGAATCATGTATGCTGCGGCATATTCGTTAATCAAACGACTGCAATGAACCCTGTCAAAATTGTTTGTAAACCCCTTCCTGACCGAAGGGGTTTTTCTTTATCTGCCGGACGTCTCCTTTACTATCAACTGGGCCGCCTCGCCCAGCGACGAAGCCGGTATTATCTTCAGGCCGGAGCCGGCCAGAATCTTCTTCCCCTGTTCCACGTTGGTGCCGTCCAGCCGGGCCACGATCGGCACTTTCACGCCAAGGGTCTTAGAGGCCGCCACTATCCCTTCGGCGATCACATCGCACTTCATGATCCCGCCGAAGATGTTCACCAGTATGCCCCGGACATTGGGGTCGGACAAAATTATCTTGAAAGCCTCGGTCACCTTTTCCGTCGAGGCGGAACCTCCGACATCGAGAAAGTTGGCCGGGCTGCCGCCGTAATGCTTGACGATATCCATGGTGGCCATGGCCAGGCCGGCGCCATTGACCAGGCAGCCGATGGTCCCGTCCAGCTTGATATAGCTGAGGTCGTGTTTTGAGGCCAGCACCTCGTTGGGGTCCTCCTCGTCTATGTCCCGCAGGCTGGCGATCTCGGGATGCCGGGCCAGGCCGTTGTCGTCGAAGGTGACCTTGGCGTCCAGCGCAAACAGGGTGTCCTCGGGCGTCCGCACCAGCGGGTTGATCTCGACCAACGAGGCGTCCTTGGAGATGAAAAGCTGGTACATCCCGGACATCACCTGGCCCAGCTGCTTGGCCAAAGCGCCTTTGAATCCCAGCCGACGGGCCATCTCCATTCCATGATAGGCGCGGTAACCGGACACCGGATCGACCGCCACCTTGATGATCTTGTCCGGCGTTTCCGCCGCCACTTTTTCGATCTCCACCCCGCCCTCGGTTGAGCCGATGAAGATGTAGCTGGCGGTGGCCCGGTCGGCCAGGAAACCAAGATAGTATTCCTTGGCTATGCGGGTATCCTCGGCCACCATTATTCGGCGGACCAGTTTCCCCTTGGGCCCGGTCTGGGGCGTTACCAGCGTCATGCCCAGGATGTTTTTTGAGTGGGCCAGCGCCTCTTCCCTGGACTTGGCCAGCTTGACCCCGCCGGCCTTGCCCCGGCCTCCGGTGTGGGCCTGGGCCTTGATGATCCAGGGCGGCCCGATCAGCCGGGACAGTTTTTGTTCCACTTCGTCAACGCTGGTAGCCATGAAATCAGGCTTGACCGGGATCCCGTGGTCGCGCAGCAGCTGGCGGGCTTGGTATTCGTGAATGTTCATGGTGTTGGTTTGTTTAAACTTGTAAATTATATTATTGTTTTTCCTGAAAACGCCATAGAAGAAACTAAATAAATGGACTCTGCTTAAAGGCTTTTATCTAACCGAACCTATTCGTCCAGCATTAGTTTATGGGGTGATTTTTTTAGTTTTTTCAATTGTTCGCGTTCAATGGCGGTAATGCTTTTGCTTGGGACCGGCAGTTTTTCCGGCAGAGTGCCGCCCACACGTTCAATTGTTCCCCGGACTTCTTTTCCGACGATGAAATGGATTTCGTTGGCGGCATCAGCAGTTGCAGCTTTATCTTTTTTTAGTTTTTCTTCGGTTTGTGATATTCTAAACAAATTTGCTATCAATTCCGTGCTGCTCATAAAATCAAGAATTCTATCGGTTTTCTTCAGTCCCTTCTTTTTATGAATATCCTCTACTTTCAGCCCTCCATAAAGCCCCATATAACCGGCATTCTGAAAGGCCGCATATTCTTGATCGCTAATAACGCCTGCATTGTGGGCGGCTTCGGCCAGCATCTGATTCCATTGTTTGATATCACCCCGTATCACCAGGCGCTTGTTGTCCTCATCCAACTGATTAAAATAGTCGGCTACTTCCTGCCTCCTCGTTTGAATGGCAAAATATGTTTGCCCCAAAGCGATGACCTCTTTCCGGGGGTCGCCATTTTGAACGATCAGATAACAGGCATAGCGGGACAGTTTGAATTCAACAACTTGTTTTATGGCGGTTTTTGGCATTTCTATCGTTTTGCTGACCTCAGCAAAATGATCGGAAACTGGATACCCGCTGTTCTTGCAGGCCAGTATTGCCCGTTCTAATACCTTGGCAAAGTTTCTCCATTGGACATACTCAAGTACCGGAGCAAGCTCCCGGGCATACCAGAATTCAGTGCCATCCTCCGAGACATGCTTTATTGCTTCAAATGATTTATATTCTTTGGCTATTAAATTACTCACGTTCTCGCCTTTATTTAATATAGCTTCTTCACTATTTCTTAGCTTTCCTTAGTCCTTGTTGATTCTAATACTATACTTGGAACCCGGCTTGACCGGTATCCCGTGGTCGCGCAGCAGCTGGCGGGCTTGGTATTCGTGAATGTTCATGTTGTTCCGTTAGATTTATTTCTTGTTTTTTAATTCTTCTATTTGATCTTTTGCGTAAGATTTTGATTCTTCATCACAATATTTCACGATTTTATTATAATAGTCAATTGCCTTTTTCACATTGCCTTTTCGTTTATAAATCTCAGCAATATTATTTAAAACTATTGGATCTTTGGGTGCTAATTTTTCAGCCTTGAAAAGCATGTTTAACCCTTGATCATATTGCTTCCTCAAAAGATGTACAATTGCAACATTTGATATGCTCTCTACGTGGTCAGGGTAATGTTTTAGCACTGCTTCAGCTATTTGCTTCATATTGTCAAGCAAGGCATCATCATCTGTTTTGTATAGTTGATTTACATAGTCTTGAACAGCATTTAACATGAATGTTTTGGGCTTTTCCAAGTGTTTATTATCGGCCCATGTCCATTTATTATTGATAACAGCAGAATAATTAACGGTTTTTATGATATCTATCGTAAAATTTTCATAATCCTTAGTTTGCCCATACATATAGATTTTACCGAAACGCATATCAAGCCTTGTAGGATATTTTTTTATACCTTTAGTAATGTATGTTAATCCAATCTTTAACGTTTCGGGATCGTAATATGTTTCATCGTAAATATAGCCTATTGGTTCTTTTTTCGTGCTGTCTTTATCCAGTAATTTCAGATACTTCTCCCCCTTTGGTTGTGTGCCTAATGCCAGCCCATCTTTTCTGCTTTTATTCGCATAATAATTGAAGTATGCCACAAATAATTCGGGGTCTTCTGCATTTTGTTTTTCCCATTTTGTAAGTAGTGCTCGCTGACCGGCATCGTCGTTTTTTGTTAATAGATCATTAAACTGTTCTTTTAATGTCTGCCCATTAGCATTGACAATAATTAAACACAATGCTAGAGAAAGGTAAAATAGTTTTCTGCACATTTTCAGGTCTTTCATGTTTAATGTCCAAAGGTTAAATCATGCTACCCTATTTGTTTCTATCCCCTTCTCAAAATCCGCGATATTTCTGAATGTCACTTCCAACTTCCTCAACAACGCCTCATGCGTCTTATATCCCAAATGCGGCGTCAGCACTGTGTTCTTGGCGGTCAGCAGGGGGTTGTCCTGGCTGGGCGGCTCGCTCCCGAACACGTCCAGACCGGCGCCGGCCAGTTTCCCTTCGTTAAGCGCTTTGGCCAAAGCCGCCTCGTCGATCAGCCCGCCCCGGGCGGTGTTGATCAGATAAGCCGAGGGCTTCATTTGGGCTATCCGCTCCGCGTTCATTATATGCTTGGTCCCGGCATTAAGCGCCAGGTGCAGGGAAACTATGTCCGAATCTTTTAGCAGATCATCCAGGCCGCAGTAGGTTCCGCCCAGCTTCTGGAATTCATCTTTCTTGACCCGGTTGTAACCCAGCACCTTGCAGCCAAAGGCGGCGAACAGTTTTGCCGCGGCCAGCCCGGTGGCCCCGGTGCCTACTATGCCCACGGTTTTTCCTTTCAGCTCCACGCCATCCGGAAAAGCAAAGAACTTCTGTTCGGTCTTGCGGGCGTGGGCGTCGCCTTTGGGAATGCTGCGGAGCAGAGATAATGCCAGGCCCAGCGCCAGTTCGGCCACCGAGTCGGTGGAATACCCCGGCGTGTTGTAGACCGCTATCCCCTTCTCTTTGCAGGCCGCCAGGTCCACGTGGTCGTACCCGGTGAAGGAAATGGAGATCATGGACAGCGCGCAGTTGCGGATGGTCTTCCCGTCTATGGGCAGACTGCCGGTGATCAGGTACTTGGCGCTGCCGACAAGGTCGGCCAGCGGCTTGCCTTCGGCCAGCTCCGAGCCCTTCCAGACAAGTGAATGACCCGGCAGTATTTCGGAAAAGCGCTGCTGCACCAGTTCCCGGGGCACGCCCAGCGTCTGGATCAGTATGACCTCTGACGGCTTGTTCATTTGTGAGAAATAAAAACTTTTTTCAATATCTCTCCAGCCCCGGCAATGTCCCGGTCCGACACGTCCAGGTGCGTCACCGCCCGCAGCCGGGTGGGGCCGAAAGACACCAGCCACAGGCCTTTCCGGGCCAGCTTCTCCATGGCCTGCTCCGATCCCATTCCGGTTTGTTTGATGTCAAAGACCACTATGTTGGTCTGGACGCTGGCCAGATCGATCCTGATCTTTGGTATTTGAGATATTGTTTGGGCCAATCTTTTGGCCCGCTTATGGTCCTCGGCCATTCTCTTGAGGTTGTGCTTAAGCGCATACCGCCCGGCCCCGGCCAGAATGCCCGCCTGGCGCATTCCTCCGCCCATCATCTTGCGGTTGCGCCGGGCTTTTTCGATGAACTCTTTGCTTCCAACCAGCACAGAGCCGGCCGGACAGCCCAGACCCTTGGAAAAGCAGACCATCACCGAGTCAAAGTACTTGGAATATTCTTTCAGGGATACACCGCTGGCCACCGAGGCGTTCCACAAGCGGGCCCCGTCCAGGTGCATTTTGATCTTCCGTTTTTTGCACAAGGCCGAGATCTTCTTTATCTCGCTCAATGGATAGACCACTCCGCCGGCCCGGTTGTGGGTATTCTCTAAGCAGACCAGCGCGGTTTGCGGCTGATGGATGTCCTCCGGCCGGATGGCGTCTTTGACCTGCTCCGCCGTCATGATCCCGCCGGGCCCGTTGATGGTATGGAACTGCAGGCCGGACATCACCGCCGCCCCGGCCACCTCGTAGCGGAAGATGTGGGACTCGTGGTCCAGGATCACCTCGTCCCCGGGCCGGGTCAGGGTCTTAAGCGCAATCTGGTTGCCCATGGTGCCAGAGGGCACGAACAGCCCGGCCTGCTTGCCAAGCAGTTTGGCGGTCTCGCTTTGCAACTTGTTGACCGTAGGGTCGTCGCCGAAAACGTCATCGCCCAGCGGAGCGCTGAACATGGCCTGCTTCATGGCGGCCGAGGGTTTGGTGACCGTGTCGGAGCGAAGGTCTATGATCTTCATTGGGATTTGTGCTTTTAATGTAAACTTAATGTTTTTGATAGGTTCTTATTAAGAAATTACCGGTGATTTAACTTTTTCTTGATTTTTATAGACATAACAAATTACAAGTAATGCCAAATTAACAACGATTATTGGTAAATTATAATAAAATTCCTTAGTATAATATCCTTTTACGAACTCGGCTATACCAAGTAAGGGTTCTACGTAACCAAGCGCTATTAATCCGAGACCAATATAGATATATTTGAATATTTTGATGGTATATTTTTCAGCTAACATTATCCCAGAGACCAATAAAAAGATAGGTCTTAAAATCCTGAGCGTGAATAACAATATGAATATTTTACCAACTAAACTTTTCATATGCATTATTGCTACTATCCCTGTAATCACGGGAAAATATATTACCAAATATATAAAACCAACAACAATAGCAATAATAGCTATTATTTTTCTACTTATCATCAGTGTTTTATTCATAACTATATCTCTGTACTTTTTGAAAAACAGATTGAAACTGCTTAACGCTTATTCTAATTCTTGTGAAGAGTATCAAGGATCTCCCCCGCCGCCCGTTTGGCCGCTCCCGGCTCACCCAGGATGTCGCGGATCTTGGCCAGTTCCGCCATCACCGCCTGCCGCGGCCGCCCCTCGGCCAGCAGCACCTGGGCCATCAAAAAGATCGCCCCGGGCCGGGCTTCGCCCTGCAGAAACTCCGGCACTACCCGTTTTCCGGCCACTAAGTTTACCAGGCCGATGTCCGGGACCTTGATCAGCCGGCGGCCGATGAAGTAGGTCAGGGCTGCGGTCTTGTAGATGATGATCATCGGCGTGCCGCTGATCCCGGCCTCCAAAGTGGCCGTGCCCGAGGCCACCAGCAGCAGGCGGGAATGGGACATCAGGTCGTAAACCGGGCCTTCCACCAAAGCAACCTTAAGACCGGCGGCTGCGATCATGTCTTCGATCCGCGCCCGGTCCGCGCCCGGGGCCAGGCCCAGGGCGAACTGCAGGGCATGATCCTTTTCTTGCAGCAGTTGGGCGGTCTGCAGCATCACCGGAAGGATCAGCTCGATCTCCTGTTTGCGGCTGCCCGGCAGCAGCCCCACCAAATGGCGCTTCGGATGAATCCCGTTATTTTTACAAAACTGCTCCCGGCTCCGGCCGGCCTTGACCTCGTCCATCAGGGGATTGCCCACGTCCCGGGCGTTGACCCCGCGGCCCCGGTAAAACTCCTCTTCGAACGGCAGGATGCACAGCATCTTGTCCACGAATTTCCTGATCTGGCGCACCCGGCCCCGGCCCCAGGCCCAGACCTTGGGCGAGATGAAGTAGACCACCGGCACCCCGGCTTTTTTTGCCTTTCGGGCAAACCGCAGATTGAAGCCGGGGTAGTCTATCAGCACCACCGCATCCGGCTTCCGGGCATAAAGCTCGCCCTCCAGCCTCTTCATCACCGAACGGATGAACGGCAGGTGCCCCAGCACCTCGACCAGACCCATGAAGGAGAGCTCCCGCACATGGTACAAAAGCTCCATCCCGCCGGCCTGCATCCGGTCGCCGCCGATCCCGAATATTTCCAGGCCGGGATCCAGCGCCTTCAGCTCCTTCACCAGCTGGCCGCCATGCAGGTCTCCGGAGGTCTCTCCGGCTATGATCATTATCCTTGCCATAACAAATAAAGTATAGCAATAATTTTACGCCCGCGCAAGGGAAATCTGTGCCCGGCCGGCCGGTGGGTTTTTTCTTGACTTCACGCCGAGCCGCCCCTATAATTGGGCCATGATGGATACAATAATGTGGTTCGCCTTTGCGGTCATTGTGGCGGTGATGCTGTTCATCGACCTATTCGCCACCAGCCACCGACATCACGCCCTTTCAACCAGGAAGGCCCTGATGTGGAGCCTGGTATGGATCGGAGCGGCCCTGCTCTTCTGCGCCGGCATCTGGGTCTTCGAGGGGAATGCCCGGGCCCTGGAATTCCTGACCGCCTACCTGCTGGAGAAATCGCTCTCGGTGGACAACCTGTTCGTGTTCATCCTGATCTTCTCCAGCTTCAACATCGGGCCTGACCGCCAGACCCTGATCCTTAAATGGGGGATACTGGGCGCCATAGTGATGCGGGTGGTGCTGATCCTGTTCGGGGTCTCGCTGATGCAGGCCTTCAGCTGGGTCATCTATTTGTTCGGGGCCATCCTGGTGGCCACCGCCGTCAAAATGGCCTTCACCGATGAACAGGAGATGGACGTGGAGAAGCACCTGGCGGTGCGGCTGGCCCGGAAGGTGTTCCCGGTATCGGCCTCCAGCCACGGGGAGAGGTTCTTCGTGGTCCAGGACGGCCGCCGGGCAGCCACCGCGCTGTTCCTGGCCCTGCTGGTGGTGGAGAGCTCGGACCTGGTGTTCGCGGTGGATTCCATCCCGGCGGTGCTGGCGGTGTCTCCCCACGCCTTCATCGCCGTCACCTCCAACGTTTTCGCCATCCTGGGACTGCGGGCCTTGTATTTCCTGCTGGCCAGCGTGATGGGGCTGTTCCGCTTCCTGAAGTACGGAGTGGCCCTGATCCTGATGTTCGTGGGGGTCAAGATGCTGATCGCCAGGTGGGTCCACATTTCTATCGGCATCTCCCTGGCCTTCATCTGCCTGACCTTGGCGTTCTCGGTCCTGCTTTCGCTGGTTAAGAAAGAGGCCAAATGACCATGGGAAGCGGATCTCCGCCGGTCAAGCCGATTTACTTACTTCTTCCCGTTTTGAACATTTCCTGTATTCCTGCTCTCCTTATAAGGTTTAATCCCTTGGTATGAAAGAACTCCTTAAACTGAAAAAATACCTGGCCCGCCATAAATTGGCCCTGCTGGGCGGGTTCACCAGCCTGATCGCGGTGGACCTGTTGCAGCTGATCGTCCCCGACATCATGCGGCGGGCGGTGGACGACCTGGCCGGTGGGCTGGCCCAGCCCTCCCGGCTGCTGTATTACGGGACTTGGGTGGTGGGCATCGCCGTAGCCATGGGGGTGGGGCGCTTCTTCTGGCGCTTCTTTCTGATAGGCACCGCCCGCCGGGTGGAACGTGAGCTGCGCCAGGACCTCTTCCGCCATCTGACCTCCCTGGACTTCGCCTACTTCGACGGCACCAAGACCGGCGACCTGATGGCTCACGCCACCAACGACATCAATGCGGTGCAGCGGTCGCTGGGATTCGGCTCGGTCATTTTGACCGACATCTTTGTGCTGGGCCTGGCCGCCCTGTTCCTGATGTTCCGGATCTCGCCCCAGCTCTCGCTTTATGCCCTGATCCCGTTGCCGTTCCTGAGCCTGATCGTGACCCTGTTCGGCCAGATGATCCGCCGGCGCTTCGAGATGGTCCAGAAGTCGTTCTCCGACCTGACCGAACTGGTGCGGGAGAACATCTCCGGGATCCGGGTGGTGAAGCTGTTCGTCCAGGAGCGGCCCGAGCAGGAGCGGTTCCGGGCCGCCAGCCAGGATTACCTTGACAAGAACATGCGGCTGGTCTGGATCTGGGGCACCTTTTTCCCCCTGATCACCCTGGTGGCCTCGTTCTCCCAGGGCATCTCCCTGTGGTATGGCGGCGGGCTGGCCGTCTCAGGCGGGATCTCGCTGGGCGAGTATGTGGCCTTCATGTCCTATCTGGGGATACTGATCTGGCCCATGATAGCCATCGGCCAGGCCATCAATGTCTTTCAGCGGGGCGCGGCCTCCCAGGGGCGCCTTAACCGGATATTCGAGACCCGCCCGCAGATAACCGCCCGGCCCGGGGCCCTGTCCCTGGCCGGGGTCAAGGGGGAGATCGAGATCAGTGGGCTGACCTTCCATCACGACGGCCAGACCGATCCGGCCCTGAGGGATGTCTCCTTTGTTCTCCGGCCCCGGCAGATGCTGGGCATCACCGGAGGCATCGGCTCGGGCAAGAGCACCCTGGTCAACCTGCTGCTGAGGCTATACCAGCAGCAACAGGGAGAGGTGCTGCTGGACGGCCGGGATGTCCGGGAATACACCCTGGATTCGCTGCGCTCCCAGGTGGCCTTCGTGCCCCAGGACGCCTTTTTGTTCTCGGACACCATAGCCGAGAACATTTCCTTCGGCCGCTGGCCCCTGGCCAAACAGGAAGAGATAGAGCGGGTGGCCCGGCTGGCCTCGGTCCATGATGAGATCCTGGACCTGCCCCGGGGCTACCAGACTGTGATCGGAGAGCGGGGGGTCACCCTTTCCGGCGGACAGAAACAGCGGCTGGCCCTGGCCCGGGCCCTGCTGCTGGACAAGCCCATCCTGATCCTGGACGACGCCCTGTCTGCGGTGGATGCAGACACCGAACGCCGCATCCTGGACGGCCTGCGGAGCGAGCTGGAGAAACGGACCTCCATAGTCATCTCCCACCGCATCTTCGCCATCCAGGACGCCGACCTGATCCTGGTGATGGACCGGGGCCGGGTGGTGGAGCAGGGCCGGCACCCGGAGCTTTTGGGACTAAAGGGCAAATATTTCGAGATGTACCAGCTCCAGCAGCTGGAGCGCGAACTGGGGAAGGCATAACTGGCTTCGTTATTTGGTTAATCGTTATTTGTAAAACAGGAAAACAGATGGACCAGCCGTTTTGGGAAAAATCCTATAAAAACAGGGAAGCTGCACCCTTTGGAAATCCCAGCCTGGAAATTTATGAGATATCCAACTCTCTGCCGAAGGAATCGAAAATCCTTGACGCCGGATGCGGCGACGGTAGAAATGCCCTGTATCTGGCGGGAAAAGGATTTTCCGTGGATGCTTTTGACATTTCCGCCAATGGTATAGAAAAATTGACTGCCCTTGCCAAACAAAAAGACATCCGGGTAAATGCCTGGGTTCAGGATCTGGCCGAATATGATTTTAAGGAGCACTACGATCTGATAATTTCCCACGGCGTTCTGCACTTGGTTACCAGGGACACCTGGACCGGGTTTATCCGAAACATGAAATTGCATACCCGGGTCAATGGTGTTAACGTCATAGTGGTATTTACCGATGCTTTGCCCCTTCCCGTGGATTTAGCGCAGCATTGCATTGGCTTATTCGCTGAAAAAGAGATCCAGGACATTTATTCTGACTGGGCGGTCGAGTATTTTAAGTCTTACGATTTTTACGACACTCACCCCGGCGGGCTAAAACACCACCATGCCGCCAACAAGCTGATTGCCCGGAAACGGTGACGCCCCGAAACCGATAATTGTCCACTATTCATTGTTAATTGTTTGAGAACCCATGCACATTTTGTACATCGCGCTGGGCGGAAGCCTTGGGGCCCTGGCCCGCTATGGCCTGTCCAAACTGGTCCACCTGCATGTCGGCGATATCTTTCCCTGGGGCACGCTGGCGGTGAACCTTACCGGCTGCTTTCTGATCGGCTTCTTCTTTGAGATGTTCGAGACCTCCGTCATCCCGGCTGACCTGCGGAGCTTCATCACCATTGGGTTCATCGGGGCCTACACCACCTTTTCCACCTACAGCCTGGAATCGGTGAATCTTTTACGCGAGGGCCAGGTGAAACTGTTCGTCACCAACATCCTTTTAAGCACCATCCTGGGACTGCTGCTGGTGGCGGCCGGCCTTTACGCCTCCCGCTTTTTGTTGAGAGCGATTAGATAAGATAGGATAGGAGAAAATATGAAAATTCCGGAACAAGCGGTGCTGCTGCGGATATTCATCGGTGAAAGCGACAAACACCAGGGCCGGCCCCTTTACGAGCAGATCGTGCTCAAGGCCCGGGAACTGAACCTGGCCGGAGCCACCGTGGTCCGCGGGATCCTGGGCTTCGGGGCCGACAGCCGCATTCATGCCGCCAAACTGCTGGAGCTTTCCGAGGACCTGCCGATGGTCATCGAGATCGTGGATTCCCAGGAAAAGATCGATACCCTGATGCCTTTCATAGACCAGCAGGTGGTGGAAGGCCTGGTGACGCTGGAGGAGGTTAAGGTCATAAAATACCGGCACTCTTAAAACAACCCTCCGGCTCCAAAGATCAAGCCCCAATCATCAAATCCCTAAGCCCCATCCTCAAAGTTAATGCCTGAACAAGAACAATACGGCGAGTTTCACGAAGAAGCCGCCCTGGGCAGCATCTACGACGCCCGGCTGATCAAACGCCTGCTGGGCTTTTTAAAGCCCTACTGGCTGCCGGTGGTCTTTTCGTTGATCGTGCTTTTGGGGGCCACCGCCCTGGAACTGGTGCTGCCGGACTTCACCCGCCGGGCCATAGACGATCACATCAATATTTCCGGGTGGAAGGCGGTGCTGGGCCGCCAGGTGGCCGGGACCTTGAGCCTGGCCGGAGATACAGTGCTGGTGGACGTCTCCCGGCTTTCCGGTGAAGACAAATATTTGACGGCCCGGTGGAGGCAGCAGGGACGGATAGGCGAGACCTCCTATTACTATTTCGAACTTGGTGCCCGGCCACAACAGCAGGCCGTCCTTTCCTTGATGGCCGCTCACCCCGCCCTCTTCTCGCGCTACGGGGAGGTGGTGCTGATCCGGCATTCCGACCTCCGGCAATTGTCCCGGGACGAAGTGTCTTTGCTGCGGGCCCGGGACTTCTCCGGGATCAGGCGGATCGGGCTGCTTTTTCTGGGACTGATGCTGCTGGGTTTTGTTTTGAACTTCTTCCAGTTCTTTCTGGTGATCCTGGTCGGCCAGCGTTTCATGCACGACCTGCGGCGCCGGATCTTCGCCAAGTTCCAGGCCCTGGACATGAGCTATTTCGACCGGAACCCGGTGGGGAGGCTGGTGACCCGGGCCACCAACGACGTGGACGCCATCAACGAGGCGTTCATCATCGTCTTCATAGACATCCTCCGCAGCATCCTGATGGCCGCCGCCATCCTGGTTCTGCTTTACCGTCTGAACATAAGGCTGGCAGGAGTGGTCACCGCCCTGCTTCCGGTAATCGCTCTGTGGACCGTGCTTTTCCGGATCTGGGCCCGCAACATCTACCGCCGGATCCGGGTGCGGCTGGCCCGGCTCAACGCCACCCTCCAGGAGAACATCTCCGGGATCAGGGTGATCAAGATCTTCCGCCGGGAGGCCGAGACCATCAGGCGTTTCCAGGCGGTGAACCTGGAGTATTTCGCCGCTTCCATGAAGGAGGTGCTGGTGATGTCCTATTTCCGGCCGATCATCGAGGTGATCTCCGGGATAGGCCTGGGCCTGGTCATCTATTACGGCGGCGGGCAGGTGGTCCGGAACTCCATCTCCCTGGGAGTGCTGGTGGCCTTCGTGACCTACCTCAGGATGTTCTTCCGTCCCATTCAGGAACTGACCGAGAGCTACACCGCCCTTCAGTCGGCCATGGCTTCGTCGGAGCGGGTATTCGCCCTGCTGGACCAGCCGGTGGCCGTCAAGGACAGCCCGGAAACCAAACCCCTGGCTCAGGTGAGGGGCCGGATCGACTTCCAGCAGGTCCATTTCGAGTACGTCCCGGGCGAGCCGGTGTTAAAGGACATCAGCCTGACCGTGATGCCCGGCGAAAAAGTGGCCCTGGTGGGCGCCACCGGCAGCGGCAAGACCACCATCATCAGCCTGCTGGCCCGGCTCTACGACATCCAGCGGGGAAAGATCCTGCTGGACGGGACCGACATCAAGGAGATCCGTCTGGATTCACTGCGGGCGGTAATGGGGGTGGTGATGCAGGACGTCTTCCTGTTCTCCGGAGACATCAAGGGCAACATCCGGCTGAACAAGGAACTATCCGATGAAAAGGTTAGGGAGATAGCCCGCCAGGTCCACGCCGACACCTTCATCGAGCGGCTGCCTCAGAAATACGACCAGGAGGTCCGGGAACGGGGGGTGACCCTTTCGTCCGGCGAGCGCCAGCTGCTGTCCTTCGCCCGGGCCCTGGCCTTCGATCCGCCGGTGCTGGTGCTGGACGAGGCCACCGCCAACATCGATTCCGCCACCGAGAAACTGATCCAGGACGCCCTGGAGAAGCTGATGCGGGGCCGGACCTCCATCGTCATCGCCCACCGGCTTTCCACCATCAAGCACGTGGACCGGATCTACGTCCTGCACAAGGGGCAGATCAAGGAGGTGGGCACCCACCAGGAATTGCTGAAGAAGCGCGGGGTCTACTACAACCTTTACCGGCTGCAGCACGGGAAAGAGTCTGAGTAACCAGGTTTTTTATTAGGAGACCAGGAAACCATGAAATTATTCCTGCCTTCTGGGTTTCCTTATAAATGAAGAAAGGATTGTTGATGAATGTGACTCGAAAAGAAATCCTCCGGGCCTGCCGAAAACTGGACGCCCTGGGTTTCGTGCCCGCCACCGACGGCAATGTCTCGGTCCGGCTGGACCAGAAGAGGATCCTGATCACCCCTTCCATGCTGCGCAAGGGAGACATCAAGGAATCACAGCTGCTGGCGACCGACCTGGAGGGAAAGGCGCTGGCGGGAAGGGGAAAACCTTCTTCCGAGATAAAAATGCACCTTTACACCTATAAAATGCGTCCCGAGATTAAAGCAATTGTCCACGCCCACCCGCCCTTCGCCACCGCCTTTGCCGCCGCCGGACTTGACCTCACCGCTCCGTTGCTGCCGGAGGTGGTACTAACCGTGGGCCCGGTTCCCCTGGCGCCCTACGCCACTCCCTCGACCGAGGAAGTGCCCCGCTCCATCGCGCCGTTCATAAAAGGGCACCAGGCCCTGCTGCTGGCCAACCACGGCGTTTTGGCCCTTGGCTCAAGCCTGGAAGAAGCTTTGCAGAGGATGGAGCGGGTGGAACACCTGGCCAAAATATCGTTCCTGGCACGGTCGCTGAAACGCCCGCAGTATTTAAATAAAAAACAATTGCAGGGACTGCTTGACTTATAACGAATAATATAGTATATTTTTTAAATAGCTCTGACAATTAACCAAAAATCCAATAAAAGGAGCAACGGATGAAACAAATCAAACTGTATTTGGTGCTGGTGCTGATCGCTTTGGTAGCCTTTGGCTGCAGCAAGACCCCCACCTCGACCGATGATACCACCACACCCACCACCACCGCCCTGCCCACCACCCAGCAGACTGCGGCCGCCACCGTGGCCACCAGCAACATCGATGCCTGCATGGACGGGACCGATAACATGGCCGGCGGCTTAAGCAGCGGAAGCTTCAGCCCGAGCTTTAAGAAATCCGGCAAGACCCCGCCGGACACTTTCTGGACCCTGGGTCCGGACGGCTGGTACTATTATTCCAGCGACACCTATTACTATCTGGACACCGTCAAAGTAAAGTTCACCCCGGACATTTGGGCTTCGACCAGCCCCTATCCCCAGGCCACCAAGGTGGAGTATAAATATTACTACGACACCACCACTACCGAGAACGGCGCCACCCTGACCTCGAAGCTGCTGTATCAGGGGCTGTGCCAGCGCAGCGACACTTTGAGCGTGGTCGTTTCCGGCAACTACAATTACAGCTACACCTATACCTATACCTCCTCCGTCTACAGCATGGACCTGAGCTATCTGTGGAACTGCACTTTTGACAACGTCAACGCGACCTACGAAGACAAGACCGGGCACTTTACCTACAGCTGCACCTATCCCTTCTACGATGAGGCCAATCCCACCGCCGGCGTTTCCCATACCACTTTGACCGGCGAGATGAAATTCGCCGCCAACGGCGACGGGGACCTGGGCACCGCCGGAGACGGATATGCCGGGTACTGCGCCACCGAGGGAACGATCTTCGTAAAATACTACTCCTTGGGAGCCAGCCGTTATTACACCCTGCTGGCCGAGAGCTGGGCCACCCAACATACCTGGTAATCCCTGCTTCACTGACGAAAAAACGGGAGAGCGCAAGCTCTCCCGTTTTTTTTGCCCCGGGGATTATTTTCGTGCCCGTTCCCGCCTACGGCCACACCCTTTGCCCGCCCACGAACACCTGTACCACCTCCCGCTGGTCCCACTTGAAGATCAGGTCGTACAACAGCTCTTCGGAACCCGGATCCTGAATATCCGATAGTCTGATGACCGAAAAATCGGCCTGCTTGCCGGCCTTCAGGCTGCCGATGGTGTTTTCCAACCCCAGCGTCCCGGCCCCGCCCAGAGTGGCCAGATAGAAAAGCCGAGACAGCGGCATGATGTTGAGGTAATAGGCGTCCCGCATCACGTCAAACATGGAGAAGGATGGACCGGCCCCCACGTCGCTGCCCAGGGAAAGCTTGCCGTAGTTGCGCCAGTGCTCTACCGGGAACCGGCCGGAATGGAGGAATAGGTTGGAGGACGGGCAGTGGACCATCCCGCAGCCCCGCTTTTGGATCAGCAGCCTCTCGCTCCGAGAAAGGTGTATGCCGTGTGCCAGCAGCGTCCTGGGAGTCAAAAGCCCGGCCCGGTCGTACACCTCGGCATAACTGCTGGCCTTGGGAAATAGTTTTTTGACCGCCGCTAGTTCCTGCAGGTTCTCCGAGATATGGGTCTGGACGTAGATCTCTTTCTGCTTGGCAAGATCCCCCAAGGCTTTCATGAAAACCGGTGTGCAGGACGGCGCAAAGCGGGGGTTTACCGAAAAATAAAGCCTGCCCTTCTTTTGGTGATGTTTGTCAAACAGCTCCCGGCATTCATCCAGGGCTTTTGATGGTTCCTGTTTTAAGGCGTCCGGAACATTGCGGTCCATCAGGGTATAGCCGATGACGGCCCGGATCCCGGCCTTCCGCCCTTCATCGAAGGCCGCTTCCACTCCCGCCTGGTAATTTGTATACAGCGCAGCGCAGGTGATCCCGTTGGACAACAGCCGTTGGTAGAACTTTCGGGAGACCCGGGCGGCGTGTTTGGGGTCTTTGAACTTTCGCTCGGCCGGAAAGATATGGTTCTTGAGCCAGCCCAAAAGAGTATCCCCGCTGCGGCCCCGCACATAGTACTGGGAAAGATGGGTGTGGCAGTCTATCATCCCGGGAATGATGAAGGCGCCGGGCTGGACTAGAATCTTCTTTGAAGGCACTAGTGGCGCATGTTTACGCGGACCGCAATACAGGATAAGCCCGTCATCATTGAATAACAGGGTCCCATCCCTTGTAAAGCTGCATTTTTGCTGGCTTACCGGGTTCAGTATCCCGGCATTGATCCTGAATATATTACCCATCCTGGCTTCGCTTAAGCATTGTTTCAAATTCAGTTTGGTCTATCACCCTTACCCCCAGGCTTTTGGCCTTGTCCAGCTTGGATCCCGGATCGCTGCCGGCCAGCACCAGCGAGGTCTTCTTGGAGACCGAGGAGGTTACCTGCCCGCCCCGGCTGACGATCAGCTCGGTGGCCTGCTCCCGGCTGTATTTGGGCAGGGTGCCTGTCAGCACTACCGTCATCCCGGCGAAGGTCTGAGGGACATCGGCCGACTTTTCCGACTCCATGCGGACCCCGGCCCTCTTCAGTTTTTCCAGTACAACAATATTTTTCTTGTTGGCAAAGAAATTCTCCACCGAACTGCCCACCGCGCCGCCCAGGCCGTAGATCTGGGTGATGTCCTCGCAGTTGGCTTTCTGCAGATCATCCAAGGAGCGGTATTTCTGGGACAGCAACCGGGCTACCTGGGAGCCAACGTTGACGATGCCCAGCGCCATCACTACTTTCCAGAAGGGATTGCTTTTGCTTTTTTCTATTCCCTGCAAAAGATTCTCTGCCGACTTTTTTCCCATCCGTTCCAGCTTCATCAGCTGCTCGCCCCGGAGGGAATAAAGGTCACCGTAATCTTTTATCAGTCCGCCGTTGACCAGCGTTTCCACCATGGCCGTGCCCAGGCCGTCTATGTCCATGGCTCCGCGGGAAGCAAAGTATTCTATCCGCCCCTTCACCTGGGCCGGGCAGGACACGTTGAGGCAGCGCCGGGCAGCCTCTTCCTGGTTGCGGTTGAGCGGCTCTCCGCAGGAAGGGCAGTTCCTGGGCATCTTCACCGGTTTGGCCTGGGGCGGACGTTTTTCCAGAATAACTTTGATTATCTGGGGAATGATCTCCCCGGCCTTTTCCACAAAGACCGTATCCCCGTAATGAATGTCTTTTTTCTGGAGTTCATCCTCGTTGTGCATCGAGGCCCGGGCCACGGTGGACCCGGAAAGCAGCACCGGTTCAAGGATTGCTACCGGCGTTACCACCCCGGTGCGGCCCACGCTGAATTCCACGTCCTTGAGCACGGTGGTGGCCTGCCGGGACGGGAACTTGTAGGCCATGGCCCAGCGGGGGCTGTGGGCGGTGGCGCTTAAGGCTTTCTGCTGGGCGAAGGAGTTGACCTTGATCACCATGCCGTCGGTCTCGTAATCCAGCTGGTCCCGCTTGTTCTCCCACTGGTCGCAGTAATCGATCACGCTCTGGATGTCCGGACACAGTTTGATGAAAGGGTTGACCTTGAACCCCGCTTGTTTGAGGGCTGCCAGGGTGGAGTAGTGGTCTGGCAGCGCAGCCGGAGCCTGCCCCACCCCGTAAATGAATATCGACAGGCGGCGGGCCGCTACTAGTTTTGGATCCAGGAGCTTCAGTGTCCCGGCTGCTGCATTGCGGGGGTTGGCAAAGGGCGCTTCGCCCGCCTCTTCCTTTTCTTTGTTGATCCGCAAAAATTCCTGACGCGGCAGGTAGACCTCACCACGGGCCTCCACCTCCTGCAATCCGGCGGATTTTTGGGAAAGGGTCAGCGGAACGGCCTTGATGGTCCTGAGGTTGGCGGTGACGTCATCGCCCTTGGTACCGTCGCCCCGGGTGGCGCCCTGGTGGAACCTGCCATTCCGGTATTGCAAAGACACCGCCAGCCCGTCTATCTTCAACTCGGCCACGTACTCGTATTTCTGCCCCTCCAGGATCTTGGCCACCCGGGCGTCGAATTCCCTCAGCTCGTCGGCCGAATAGGTATTGTCCAGGGAAAGCATCGGAGCCAGGTGGTTGACAGTCTTAAAGGACTCCAGCGGCTTTCCCGCCACCCTTTGGGTGGGCGAGTCCGAGGTGACCAGCTCCGGAAATTCCCGCTCCAGCTCCTTCAGCCTTTGCATCAGGGCGTCGTACTCGCGGTCGGAGATGGAGGGATCGTCCAGGGCATAGTAGCGGTGGTCGTGCCCGGTTATCTCGGCCCGCAATTTCCGTATTTCCTTTTCGGCTGTTTCCCGGTTCATGCTTATCCGTGTTTATTAAGTTCCGTGATTCCGTGGTTAGGTGCCAGGTTTTCCTTGACACCAATAGCATACTAAATTATAATGGCTACGTCAAGATGCTTTTTTGCCACAGAGGCACAGAGACACAGAGGAATTTTTTAGTGTCACGAATAATATTTTTAAGAATAGATTTAAAAGAGTATACCCATCCGCGCTGATCTGCGAAGATCAGCGTCCCATAAGTATTTTCGTGCCTTTTCGTGGGTGAATAAAATGAACAACTTTTCCAAAAAACAAATATTCACCGTGCTGATCCTGACCCAGATCGTGATCAGCGCCACCTACATGATGGCCAAGTTCTCCCTGCGGGAGTTCTCGCCGTTCTCCCTGGGCGTCTACCGCTTTCTGCTGGCCGGGGCGGTGTTCGCCGGGCTTTTGCTGTGGCAGAAAAAATTTGTCCTGCCGGCGAAGGAGGACCGGAAGACCTTTCTTTTGCTGGCCTTTCTGGCCGTGCCCTTGAACCAGGGCCTTTTCCTGTACGGGATGAAATACACCCTTGCCGCCCACGGAGCTTTGATGTACGCCGCCACCCCGATCATGGTGCTGCTGCTGTCATCCTTGTTCCTGGGCGAGCGTCCCACTATACTCAAGATCACCGGCATCGCCCTGGGATTTCTGGGCATCATCCTGGTGCTGTTCGACCAAGGCATCCATCTGTCGGCCAAGACCATCAAGGGCGACCTGCTGCTGATCGTGGCTGTCATCACCTGGGCGGTTTACACCATCATCAGCAAAAAGCTGCTGAAGAAATACCCGCCGCTGGTGGTCACCGGGTACGCCCTGGGACTGGGCGCTTTGATGTTCGTCCCCTTCGGCCTGCCGGCAGTGATAAGGCAGGACTACGGCCAGATAACCAGGACCGGCGTCCTGGCCCTTTTGTACCTGGCGCTGATGACCTCGGTGCTGGGCTACCTGGTCTGGTCCTGGGGTCTTTCCAAACTGGAGGCCAGCAAGGTCTCGGTGTTCTCCAACCTTCAGCCGATAGTGGCGGCCCTGCTGGCCTGGACATTTTTAGGGGAGCCCATCACCTTGAGATTCGCCGCCGGCGCGGCGGTGGTGATCGCCGGGGTGTTTCTGACCGAAAAGGGCTGATCTTCCAACCTCGCCGCAAGGCGTGTCCAGAACAGCACTGCATACTTTGCCTATTAAGGAACGGCCAGATCTGTGGCCAATGAAGCGATCTAATTTATCGCCCGATAAAAGCCGGAAAATATTTTTCCGGTTTTTTGTTTTTTGTCTTGCATATATTTACCCGTTGTAGTAATATAAATTGTTTATATAGTTGACGGTCTGTTATCTAAAAACATTATGCTTTTCCAACAGTTCCTCAACGGCCTCACTTTGGGCTCCATTTATGCCCTGATCGCCCTGGGCTACACTATGGTCTACGGCGTACTGGAGTTCATTAACTTCGCCCACGGCGAGATCTACATGATCGGCGCCTATTTGGCTATAATTGCCCTGGGGCTTCTCAGCCAGTGGGGTTTGAATACCCTGACCCTGGCCCCGTTGATAGTGATCCTCTTCGCCATGATCTATGCCGCCGCCTTCGGCGCCACCATAGAAAAGATCGCCTATAAGCCCCTGAGAAACGCCCCCAGGCTGTCGCCCCTGATCAGCGCCCTGGGGGTTTCCATTTTTCTGCAGAATTTTGTGATGCTTACCCAGGGCGCCCGGGACAAGGTCTTCCACCGCGATCTGCTTTTCTCGCAGAAATTCACCCAGGGCGGGATCAGCCTCCTCTCCTGCCGGCTCTCATATATCCAGTTGCTGATCATCTCCACCGCCCTGGTGCTGATGCTGGGGCTGACCCTGTTCGTCAACCGCACCCGGCTGGGCAAGGCCATGCGGGCCGTGGCCCAGGATCAGAAGATGGCGAAACTTTGTGGGATAGACGTGGATTTCATCATCCGGCTGACCTTCATCATCGGCTCGGCCCTGGCGGCTGCGGCCGGAGTGCTGGTGGCGCTGTATTACGGGCTGGTCAATTTTTACATCGGCTATGTGGCGGGACTGAAGGCCTTCATAGCCGCAGTGGTGGGCGGGATCGGCTCGGTGCCCGGAGCCATGCTGGGCGGGCTGCTGCTGGGCATGGCCGAGAGCTTTGGGGCCGGCTATCTTTCGGCCCAGTACAAGGATGTTTACGCCTTTGTGATCCTGATCATAGTGCTGCTGGTGCGGCCCCAGGGAATACTGGGGAAGAAGGCCGACCGGAGCTAGAACCAGGTTTATCGAAAAACCACGCTTAACGAATGATGAAACGGCACATTATTGTTCCCGCATTACTGTTTACCGCTTTCTGCGGTTCGGCCTTTGCCCAGACAGCCGAATATTCCCTGGTCACAGACCTTTCTCGTTACATGAATGAATCTGTTGCCTTGAACGGGCTGGGACTTTCCTACCGACTTGTTTTGCGTGATTCCTCTGGACATATGCTGGGCATGCAGCTCTTTTTCAACCGCCTGGCCGACAGATACAATGGCGTCCCCGCCGAATCACGGGACAGATTTTATCTGTATGGCGCTTCTCTCTTAAAGCCCTTAACACCTTTTGGCAATAGGTACGACATACAATTGATCCCCGCAATAGGATTGGCGATTCAACACGACATTCACTATGAACTTAATCCGGACACTTTGTATCCTGCCTTTGAAGGCTCACCCTCCTCTGATCCCGTCTATTTTTACCCTTCTTTGGAATTGAACATTAGGCATCTGCTTTATAAAAATAAGCTGGGGCTTGGATTGAGCCTGCATCTCAGATATTTTAAGCCCCTTTTGACAGATAGCCGTACCAGCTCAAAAAACAGTTTCAGCTATGGATACGGAATTGCGTTCCGGATTTTATACCAACCTTGAACCTTACTTTCTATGACCAGATACCTTAAAATTTTCATCTGGCCCTTGTGGATCGGTGTTCTCTGCTGGCCCTTCATGGGACTCAAAGGGGCGGGGATTACCGCCATCGCCCTGGCGGCGGTCTTTCTGGTCTTCAAGCTGCTGTCCAAGGACCAGGGGATCAAATCAAAGCCGGTAGACCTTTCCTCGGTAACGGCGGTCCTGAACAAGCTGCCCCAAAAAGCCTGGTTGGCTTTGGGCCTGGCGGCCCTGGCGGCGCTTCCTTTTTTACTCAATAAGTATTATCTGGACGTGCTGATCACCGCCGGTATTTACATCGTGCTGGCCCTGGGGCTGAACATCATAGTGGGGCTGGCCGGGCTGCTGGTGCTGGGATACATCGCCTTTTACGCGGTGGGGGCCTACGCCTACGCCATTCTGGGGACGCAATACCACTTATCGTTCTTCGTGGCTTTGCCCCTGGCCGCCCTGCTGGCCCTGCTGTTCGGTTTTGTGCTGGGCCTGCCGACCCTGCGGCTGCGGGGAGATTACCTGGCCATCGTTACCCTGGGCTTCGGCGAGATAGTGCGGATAGTGCTCAACAACTGGGACGGCCTTACCGGCGGGCCCAACGGCATCATGGGCATACCCAAACCGGCCCTGTTCGGCCTGAGCCTGGGCAGGCAGCCCCACTTGTATCTCCTGGTGCTGATCATGATCGGCCTGGTCTCGTTCCTGATCGGGCGGCTGAACGACTCCCGGCTGGGGCGGGCCCTGGTGGCCATGCGCGAGGACGAGACGGCGGCCCGGGCCTGCGGGGTGGACACCACCAGGCTCAAGATGCTGGCCTTCGGCCTGAGCGCGGCGGTGGCCGGGATGATGGGGGTGGTCTTCGCCGCCAAGATGAACTTCGTCTCCCCGGAAAGCTTCACCTTCTGGGAATCGGTGATGATATTGTGCATGGTGGTGCTGGGCGGCATGGCCAGTATCCCCGGGGTGATACTGGGGGCCCTGGTGCTGGTGGTGATCCCCGAGTGGCTGCGCCCGGTGCAGAACTACCGGATGCTGATCTTCGGGGCCTCCATGGCGGCCATGATGGTCTTCCGGCCCCAGGGGCTGATCCCCAGCAAGAGGCGGAAGATGGAGCTGGAGGACTGACGCACCCAACCCCTTTGTCTTCCCTTCCCGCAACGGGAAGGGCCCGGGGTTAGGTCTTCCATAAAACCATTAACCAATCCAATCTATCGGAGGTATCATGAAAAGAATCTTCCTTCTTCTGGCCATAACTACTGCGGGCATGGCGTCAGCCTCTTGGGCGGCCAGGCCGGCCGCACCCAGGGACGATTTCCGGTTCGTGGTGCTGGGGGACCGGGCCAATCAGCCCAACCAGCAGGCCTACGAGATGGTGCTGCGGGACGTGGAGCGCCTGCGGCCGGACCTGGTTGTGACCGTAGGCGACTTCATCCAGGGATACAAGGACTCGGCCGGGACGGTGAAGGACTGGGATTCCACCCTGCCCTACCTCAAGATGCTGTCCTGCCCGGTGTATTTGACCCCGGGCAATCATGACATCACCACCCCGGACGTCAAGAGCATCTTCATCCAGAAGACCGGGCGCAACACCTACTATTCCTTTGACCACCAGAACAGCCACTTCATCATCCTGGACAACACCCTGGCGTCAAACATCGACAAGATGGACCCGGAACAGCTGAAGTGGCTGGAGAAGGACCTGCGGTCGCTCAAAAACAAGGGAAGCATCTTCGTCTTCATGCACCGGCCGTTCTGGCCCTTCGGGGTCGGGGCCGGCAAACCGGACAGGCTGCACGACCTTTTCAAAAGACACAAGGTGACCGCAGTGTTCTGCGGGCACTGGCACAACTATACCTCGGAAGTCTATGACGGCATCCGCTACGTGGTTATGGGCAGTTCCGGGGCCGAGCTCCGGGGCGACCTTTTTGAGAATATCAGCCTGGCCAACTTTTACCAGTATCTGTGGGTCACCGTCAAGGACGGCAAATTCAGCCCGGTACTGATGCATGCCGGAAACACCTTTGATCCTGATTGGGTCAACCTGAAGGAGGAATCGTTTGCCAATAAGATCTATGACGGAACGGTGGTAGATTTAAGGGGCCCGTCCTTTATTGATGGCAAGACACCAAAGGAGTTGCAGACCGATCTGACGCTGGTCAATCTGACCGACAAGCCCATCAAGACCAAAGTGCTCTGGGAGACGGACAAGAACTGGCAGCCGCTGGTCGCCGAAACCGCGGTGGAGATCGCCCCCGGTGACACCCTGAGGAAATCCTTCAAGTTCAAGGGTCCGGGGATCCTGTTCCCGCTTCCCCTAATGAAGGTGGCCTATCCCTTCGGACGGGATAAGGTCTTCACCATAGAGAAATATGCCCCAGAGGTGGCCAAAGTAATTGAATGCCCCAAGGCCAAGAAGGCGCCGGTGCTGGACGGGAAAATCGAAGCCAACGAGTGGCTGGGCGCGGCCAAGGCTGAGGAATTCTGTACTGTTTTCACCAAACCGGCGGAGGCTGATCCCACCGAGGTATATTTCCTGCATGATGCAGAGAATCTTTACCTGGCTGCGGTTTGCCACGACACGGCCATGGGCAGGATCAAAGCGGAGATGACGGCCCGCGACCAGAAGGTCTATAAGGATGATTATATCGGCTTCTTCCTTTCTGCCAGCAAGGACACGGTTTACCAGTTTTACCTTAATCCCTTGGGGACCGTGTGGGACCAGCTGGTCGATGTGCCTCGTGACGCTGAGAATGAGAAATGGAACGGCAATTTCCAGATTAAGACCGACCGCCGGGACAAGGAATGGGTAGTGGAGATGAGCATACCCCTGAAAGATCTCGGCCTGGTTAAGCTGGACAAGGACAGCCAGCTTCGCATGAACATCCGGCGGAGGCAGAACGAGAACAACCAACTTGCCTATTGGACCTACAACTGGGATTACCTGACCAAGAATTACGGCATCTTAAGATTCAAGTGAGGCCACCCTGAAACGAACATTGAATGCTTGGTGTTAATTGCTTTCAACAAACCCTGGGGAGTGCTTTCGCAGTTCACTCCCGACGGGTCAAAGAACCGCACCCTGGCCGGGTTCGGCTTTCCCAAGGACGTATACCCCCTGGGCCGGCTGGATGCTGATTCCGAGGGCCTGCTGCTGCTGTCCGATGAACCCGGGCTGAATGCCAGACTGTTGAGCCCGGAATGCGGGCATCTCAGGACCTACTGGGCGCAGGTGGACAATGTCCCGGAGGAAAAGGCCCTGGTCCGGCTCAGGAAAGGCCTGGTGATCCAGGGCCGGCGAACCCTGCCCTGCCGCGCCCGGTTGATAGAGCCTCAGCCTGAGGTCGCAGCCAGGGTGCCGCCCATCAGGTTCCGCCAGAACATCCCCGCCTGCTGGATCGAGATCGCACTGACCGAGGGCAGGAACCGCCAGGTGCGCAAGATGACCGCCGCCATCGGGCATCCCACCCTTAGGCTGATCCGGGTGAGGATCGGCGATTATCAATTGAAGGCGCTGGCGCCGGGACAATGGAAAAAGATCAACCACCGTGATCGGAATAAAATATTCAACCATCAGCAGAGGATATGTCATGAACCGTAAAATCATGCTTCTATTCGCCCTGGTTTCAGTGGGATCATGGTTCTGTATCTTTCCGGCCAATGCCCATTCAGCCATCAAGGGCCCGTTGCGGCTGGCCGATTCCAGTTTCGTGCAGATAGTTAAAACTGTGGACGGTTCAACCAACGTCGGCCGGATCATCCTGGTCGATCAGGTCAATATTACGCTCCAGACCGAGGTCACCACCATCACCATTCCCATCGCTAAAATTACCGAGATCAAGGAAACCCCGGTAAGGGCAATGGTCAACGGCAAGTATTGGTTTCCAAATCCCAACGCCACTAGATTGTTCTTCGGTCCCACCGGGCATATGCTCAAAGCCGGGGACGGCTATATCTCCGACACCTATATCTTCTTTCCCCAGGCGGTGGTTGGGATCACAGACCACCTGACGCTTGGCGGCGGCATGTCCTTATTCCCGGGAGGCGGAATGGAAAATCAGATTTTTTACCTAATGCCCAAGGTCGGAATATCTTTGGACCAGGGTTTTTGCCTGGCCGGCGGGGCCTTGATGATAAACATCCCCGGCTTTGATGAAGAGTCTTTCAACGTAGGCGTTCTCTATGCGGTGGCCACGGCAGGAGACCGGAACCGGAGTTTTAGCGCCGGCTTGGGATATGGTTATGCCGAAGGCCAGATGGCCGACCGGCCCATGGTTATGATGGGGGGAGAGTACCGGGTGTCGCCCCGGGTCTCCCTGGTAACGGAAAACTGGATTTTCCCCGGACTTGACCAGCCCCTGGTCTCGGGTGGGTTACGTTTCTTCGGCGAAGGAATGGCGGTAGACCTGGCTTTGATCAACGTGCTGGGCGACAACATGATCATGCCTGGTATACCTTTCGTTGATTTCGTCTTCAACTTTTGATCGCCATGCTGTTACTGGCCCAAAACATCTCTAAGTCCTTCGGGGGACTAAAAGCCCTTCAGGACATTTCCTTCGGCCTTGAGCCGGGGCAGATCTTCGGACTGATCGGGCCCAACGGCGCCGGGAAGACGACCCTGTTCAATTGTCTGACCGGTAGCTATAAAGCCTCTTTGGGCAGGTTTGTTTTTGGCAATGAAGACATCACGGACTTTTCGGATGTCAAGATCGCCCAGACCGGCATTTCCAGGACATTCCAGAACATCCGGTTGTTCAAGGAAATGACCGCCCTGGAAAATGTGATGGTGGGGAGGCATGCCCGCAGTCGGACAGGGTTGTGGGGGGCGCTTAGCCGGGGTAAAAATACACGGGCCGTGGAACGGGAACTGCGGCAAAAGTCTCTAACCTTGTTGGACTATGTGGGGCTGTACGGGGCCGGCCAGTCCCTGGCCAAGAACCTGCCCTATGGGCACCAGCGCCGGCTGGAAATAGCCCGGGCCTTGGCGGCCGAACCGGGACTTTTGTGCCTGGACGAGCCGGCCGCGGGAATGAACCCCAGCGAGGTCTCGGAACTGATGTCCCTGATCCGGCGGATCCGCGATGACGGGACCACCGTGCTATTGATAGAGCACCATATGAAGGTGGTGATGGGCATTTGCGACCGGGTGCTGGTCCTGGACAGCGGATCCAAGATCGCGGAGGGTTCCCCGAGGGAGGTTCAAAACGACGATAAGGTGATCGAGGCCTATCTGGGCCGGCAGGGATAAGCGCAAAAGATGAATAATACCTTTAAACTTATATTCCGGACAGCCGGCTTGCTGCTGGCGGCGGCGGTTCTGGCGTTCCTGCTGCGGGCCTACCAAGACCGGCGGCGGACTCAGAAACAGGCGTCTCAGCGGGAACAGGCGGTGGAACTTTCCAACCAGGCGGTGGAGGTCTCCCAAAAGGGCGACCCACCCAGGGCGGTTGGACTGCTCAAGCAGGCCCTGCTTTTGGCGCCGGGGGATTCCATCCTTCTGGCCAACCTGACCACCATTTACGGCAACATGATGGTGCTGGAGTATCAGAAGGGTGATTTTCGAAAAGTGCTGGAACTGGGCGCAGCCGCCCGGCGGGATTCCGTCTTCAGCGCTACCATATACTATCTCAACGCCCAGGCCTTTTGCCTGGACAACCGGAACGATTCGGCGGTCTCTCTTCTGGCAACGGCCTCAAGAAAACTTCCGGACAACCGCGACATCGCCGGGCGCCTGGCCGAACTGAGGAACGAGGCCCTGACCGAGCAGGATTTCCAGCAGGACCGCAGCGGGAATTTTGAGATCCGGTTCGAAGGAACGGAAAACAGTGAGATATCCGGCGAGGTTTTGATGCTGCTGGAAGAAATACGGGACCGGGTGGGCAGCGAACTGGGCCACCGGATCCGGGGCAACACCAGCGTCATTCTATACAGCGACCAGCAGTTCCGGGACATCACCCATCTGGCCTCCTGGGCCGGCGCCGCCTTTGACGGCAGGATCCGGATCCCGGTGGCCAATTATCAGAATGACCGGCAGATGTTAAAAAATGTGCTGACCCACGAATTCACCCACGCCGCCATCTACGATCTGACCGGGGGCCGCTGTCCCGCCTGGCTGAATGAAGGCTTGGCCATGCTGCTGGAGGGCATCAACCCAAAGGAGCAGATTTACATTCCACTAAAAGACCTGCAAAAGCCCTTTACCGGACTGGAATCTGACCAGGCCCTGCTGGCTTACAAGGCCAGCCTCTCGGCTGCATATTATCTGACCAGCCAGTACGATTGGGCCTTTGTCCGCCTGCTATTTTCCAAAATGCAGCAGGGTTCGGATTTCGGGCCGGCCTTTAAGGAAGCCTATGGCATAAGCCTTGATGAATTTGAGAAACGCTGGAAAGAAAGCGTCGGCAAGTAACAATACTGGAGGTATTTTCATATTGCGAAAATATTGTTTTGTGATTTTATTGGCCGGCCTGGCCCTTGCCTCCTGCACCAAGCGCAAGCCGGAGGAGATAGACTATGCACCCAACTCGCCCTGTAACCCCTACCCGGCCGACAGCTCCGGCAACATCAACCATACTACCCTGGACGTCACCCTAAGCTGGAGCGCCTACGACAGGAACACCGAAGACGTCCTGACCTATGAGGTTTACTTTGACACCCTTAATCCTCCCATGACCAGCATCGCCTCGGGCCTGACTTCCCCCAGTTGTTTTGTCGACAGCCTAAGTTACAACACCACTTATTACTGGAAGGTCTTTGCCACAGACCAGGAGGGCACC
>Ga0315268_10000813_pt1 | contig 36488 bp, 48 predicted proteins | sample C1_top_MG_FD_204535 | JGI IMG/M metagenome (GOLD analysis project Ga0315268, IMG submission 204535) | Sediment microbial communities from Yellowstone Lake, YNP, Wyoming, USA - C1_top | ecosystem: Environmental > Aquatic > Freshwater > Lake > Sediment | place: USA: Wyoming | collected 2017-08-01
CAAATAACATATTCCAAATTCCTACCGTGGATTATGCCAAGATTGATGATTCTGGAACAGGTGAGGTTTTCATTCCCAACTGGACACGACGGCCAATGAATACTTGCTTATTTGTTGATGCTGATGGCCGAACAAAAGCAGACCCTGGAACATCCTATACAGCATTTGTTGCGAGCGGTGGGGGGTCTCCTATTGGTGGAATGAATCTGGGGCAATATAAAGAGGCTCGACTCATAGTTCAAGGAGCAGGAAACGAAGCGGGGGCTGGTAAGGGTGTAGAATTTTTAGGGCCAAGTTCGCTTTGTAGCGTTGAATGGACTGGTTCGTCTCCTGCAACATATACTGGAGATTGGACAACAATTCCCGCAGACTGGAAGACAAGTGATGTTCCAAGCAGTCAATATTTGAGAGTTAAGGGTTCTTCGGGAACTGAGGATATAACTTTATATTATGTTTTGCTTCAATTTAGATAAATGATGGAGGATAATCCATGGCTCTTGAGCAAATTGGCTACGGTGGAGTAGGGGGGCTGATAATTGCGGCTATTGGCGTTCTTGGTCTGCAAAAGCGGATCGACAAGAAGCAGGATAAAGACGTATGCGATGCTCTTCACAAGGGGATTGACATGGGATTTAGCAATATTATGAAGGCTCTTGACGAGCAAAACAAGCATATCGAATATATCCGGCAGAGAATCGACTCCATGGTTAATGGAAAGGTTGAGAAATAATGCTTTTGCTTCTTCACCGCCGTATTTTCAATGAGGAGAACACCATCGGCGACCTTTACATCGATGGGAACTGGCAATGCTACACCCTTGAGGACAAAGACAGATACCTGGAGGATGGTGGAGAAAAGGTTCCCAAGAAAACTGCTATTCCACGGGGAACTTATAAGATGGTTTTAGACGAATCAATTCGCTTCAAAAAGGTACTTCCCCGAATTTTAGCCGTTCCCCAGTTTACCGGAATAAGAATCCATTCCGGCAATACTGAAGCAGATACGGAAGGATGTATTTTGGTAGGAATGCGTAAGGCTCCAGATTCTAAATCAATTCTCCAAAGCAGATTGGCTCTTGGCTTTCTTATGGATGAGTTGACGGCAACAAAAGAGGAATTGCAAATTCAAATTGTTTAGATCAAACATGACAGAAAATACTCCATATCCGCTCCCTCCCGGGTGGCAGAACTTTGCCGCTACCAAGGAGAATATCACCAGGGTCTGGACTGAGATGAACAAGTTCCCTATCCTGTTTGATGACTTCAAACGGGGAGACTTCAAATATTTCATGTCTTTGTTTATGGACCCGGATAATCTTATTTTACAGTGTGGAGATTATGGTTTAGCAAGAGCCAGGGGAATACATCCAGGCGGTAATTGCGAAATCCATTTGACCTTCTGGGATCGTAGGTTTAAGGGTAGGCAGGAAGAATGCAGAATGGGTTTACGGTGGTTGTTTTACCATTTCAGATTGGAAAGGGCTACTATTGTAATTGTGGAATCGTCTAAGGCCGCGATACGGTTCATCAAGACCATTGGCTTTCAGCAAGAAGGAGTCTTGCGGAACAGCTTTTTGTTTAAAGGTAAGTATCTAAATAGCATCATCTTTGGCATACTGAAGGAGGAGCTCTTCAATGAAAATTTACAGAAAGTTGATAATTGATCTAAAGAGCAATAGGATCATCGAAGAAGATTCGTATGACTATAATGGCCCTTTAGTCCTATGTATGCCTGGTGGCGGCGGGACTTCTATCGTTGAGAAATCGCCAATCCCTTCGGAATTCAGTAATGTAGCTACCCAGCTTGGGCAATTCCTTGGAGGGACTCCTGCGACCGGTGGACATTATGAAAGTGAATGGGTACCTGGAGATGAAGGTCATCCTGGATACTACCTGCCCAGATGGGTTGAGGCAACGCCTGGCACTCCTAGTCAAGCCCTAACCCCGTCTCCGTATTCCGGTGCCTATGGCAGTATGTACCAGAACCTCTTGCAAGCCCAACAGAACATGCAGTATCCCACGGCGGCAGAGCAGGCTATCCAGTCCGGCGTCCAGACTGGGTACATGTATCCCTATGCCGGACAACTCGATCCTTATGCCCAGATGTCCCAAAACCAGATGGCGGCTACCGGCGCTCCTTATAACATGACTGCGGCGTTTATGGGTTCCTATCCAGCCTACCAGGCAGCCCTTGATTCCGCCCTTGCGCAGGCTAAGGAGTCAGCCGGTATGCGGGGGGGATTAAGGGGAAGCACCGGTGCTCAGTACATGGGTCAGGCTGCCGCGGGAACCACTGCCGATTTCCTGAAATATTTGAGCGGTGTTGGTCAGCAGTCTTACGAATCTGCACAGGCCAGAAGACAGCAAGCTATCCAGCAATCTGCTGCGCAATCCGCCCAACAGCAAGCGGCCTGGGAAACAGCGGCAGGAAGACAGCAACAGTATATCCCAATGGCTTACGAGGCTGCCACTTGGCCAACACAGACCCAGGCTCAGCAATTATCCCAAGCTATGCAGTTGGGTCAAGGTCTTCAGACTACAGGGACTTATCCCTGGCTCAGCTTTATCCAGAGCCTCATTGGGACGCCCAAAGCAGAATATATTGCTACTCCAGAAGCTCCCAGTGCTATGCAACAGCTTGCTCCATACGCCGCAAGTGGAGCAACAATAGCAAGTGCAGCTATAATAGCTGCTGCCATGTAATACTGGATTGTTATTATGCGTGACAGGCAGGATAACGACAAGGTTGGAAAGTCCCTTGACTTTATATCTTCATCTTATGTTCCGAATGGCACCGTTTTGCTATGTAGCTTTGGCAAAGATTCAATGGTTTTGCTTCATCTTATAAGAAGATGCTTAGGGAATATCCCAGTTGCATATTACCATTTGCCAGGGCAGAATGACAGAAATGAATTTGCAAACAAGGTAATAAGAGAACTCAACTTAATGGTTTACGATTTACAGGCATCAACCAGAGATATTGTTTTTCACCATGAAGACAAGTTTGATTTAGTCTCTATCGTCCCGATATCGAAAGACAAGTACATATCCTTTTTCCATGAGATTACAGATGACGGGTCTATGCAATGCATATTGAATTTCCTTAAGGGGCCATTCTATTCGGCAACAAGTATTCCATGGAATGTTTTTTTCCATGCTCATAAGAGCAGCGATATTGATCCCATGTTTGGCCCAGTTCCGCTCAAATCGGAAATAAAGATGAATGATAGCATAAAGATATGCTATCCGTTAAGAGATTGGACGGATGAAGACATCTGGAATTATGCAGTAAAGAATAATTTAATGATTAATGAATTGTGCTATAACAAAGACAATAACTTTGCCCCGTTCTTAGACAAGAGATACAATAACAATTACTATTCTGCTTGTACAGAATGCATAAATCCGGTAAAGCCGAAATTTGTTAGATGTAGAATAGCTAATAAAGAAGTTCTAAATATTCGATTCGGTGACAAAGAATACTACCATAAGAAATTCAATTTTTACAACGACCTTTGTAAGCTAATTCTTTAGGAGGACATATGCCTGTCACGTATATTCCAAGAGGAAAGACAACGGCAGAAACATATGGAGAAGAATTTCAACGAACCCTGGAGAATCTTCTTCGTATATTGAGTATGGCCAGTACTGTGCAAGGGCTTGAACAACAACAAACTCTTGCTGCCCAGAAACAATATGCCGAGCCATACAAGATTGCTACAGCCGAAGGTCCGGAGAAGGCTATTAAAGAAGAAACGGTAACCTGGCCGCAACTTTTGGGAGCCGAAAGAGCATACGGTACTCAGCTTACCCGGCCGGTACCGGAAACCATGACGGTTACGCCAGGAGAAAGCGAAGCGGGAGGATTACCAGCACCTTCCGTTGAATCTACGGCTCTTTATAGGCGCCCCGGTGGCATTCTAAGCCCGGAGACTGGGCAACTTACCCCAACTTGGCGTCCCCCAGCTCAACAGGAAGGGCTGTTTGCCAGGGCAATAAGAGGTATAACGGGTGCTCCTGCTCCTACGCCTCCTGCGGAAGTTATGCCCAGGGCGGCAACTTCTGCTGAAAAAGCAAGGATAGCAGCAAATCAGATGGAAGAGATGAAAGCTAATATTTTAGCAAGGCTTCCAGCAGATAAGATTGAGCAAGTTGTGTATTCCCAGCTTGGTTTGACTATGTCTCCTGCGAAGAGAGAAGAATTGGAAACTAGGGAATCTCTTGAGCTGCGCAAGGCTACTGTCAAGGAAATGCTGCAGGAACAAAAGAAGTTTCTTACTGCTCAAGGGCAAGCAGCATCTGTTCTCCGTGGAGGCTTTATTACCGATCCTCAAACTGGAGTCCAGAGACCGTTGACTAACATAGAGATTACAGAACATTTACAGCGTATCTATGATAAGGACGATCCCATTGAAACTGCTACTGGCAAGCTGGAGCAGTTTGCTAAGAAGCCAGCTCTTTCGGGCGTCCAGTTCCCAACGCCAACGGAAATGGAAACCAGGGAGGTTACCGGTCTTGTTCCTGGGGTTTTGGGGAAGGATGTTGCTAATCTTACTTCTACAGAGCAGAATATCTATCTCCGTGGTCAGAAGGCCGGTCTTCTTAAGGTAGATGAGTCCGGTAAAATTGTTTATGAAAAGCAAGCACCACTTCCTGAGAAGAAACTTCAAGCTATTCCCAGCCTAATCACACCTGGCGGGCATGACATTCTCTTGGGAGGCGAAAGAGGGAAAATGCCGCAATTGGTGGGCACCGCTCCTCCTGCTGCAACAAGAGAAACTTTACACGAGGCCAAACAGAGTATTACCTCAACTGTAAATAAGCAAATAACAGAGTTGGATAAAAGACATGGGATTGTTCCCGGAGTTACTCCTTCTCCACAATATTTTGAAGACTACTACAATACAATACTGGAAGGAAACAGGTTGTTCCTGGAAAGATTCGGTGAGAAGTTACCGTTATACGACATAGAAAAATCGAATTTGAAGAAGTTCGTTCATCCCCAATTGAGAAGTTATATTGAAGAGCAAATTCAGAAAGGTGTGAAGAGTCCAGCAGATATTGTAAAGAAATTAACTTCTATTCCTACACATCAGCCTGGTTATAGCACTGTCAGTTTATTTACTCCTGCCGAGATTGCAAATGAGATAAACAGTATTCTTGCTCAAAAAGCCGCAACTACTCCAACTGAGACACCTATTTTCCCAGAGATAGGAGAAAGATTTAAAAAGATGTATAAGAGATATTTAGCACCCAAACCCTGGCGTCGTAAGGATGAATCATCAACTTATTATCCTTATTAGGAGTAGATATGGCTAATTTTTCTGAAGATGAAGATATAACAAAATGGTTTTCCGGAGTTAAGATACCTCAATCAGAAGGAAGAATTATTCCCTTAACTTCCAGAGAAACAGTTACCCCACCTACTTTGGCAAGTCCAGAGGATGATATTTCAAAATGGTTTGGTAAGGTTAAGATTACCAAAGAAACGATATTGCCTGCAATGACAGAGGAAAGGCAATCCAAATGGACGGCTCCTCTTACCAAGATATTTGACGTTCTCCAGAGAGGTCAGTATGCCTCGGCCAACGTGGCCAGGGCATTACTGGAGGGGAAGTACGATATCGCCTCTGCCGCTTGGAAGGGACTTACGGGCGAGCAGAAGGGCGACTTTATAGACATTGCCAAGGAGATGGGTTTGCCTTATCCGGAGGTCACGGGGAATATATTAAATATTGGAGCTGATCCTACTACCTGGGCCCCATTTGGTGCTACCCTGAAGGGAATTAAGGCCATTGGCGGAGCTGTTTCAAGGTTACCCGGGATAGAAAGGGTAGGAACGGCGTTAAAGCCTGTAGCAGAAACCCTTGGTAAGGCTTTCGTTCCCGGTTATGGTTTGCTTAAAAAATACTACATGAGCAAGGTGTTTGCCAAGGCTTGGCTTGAAGCCCAAAAGGCAAAGACAATCGAGGTGGTTGAAGAGTTTGCCAAAGGAACTACGCTGGAGGAACGAGTTGCTATATCTTTTGCAAGAACTCATCCCGAAGAAGTAGGCTCGTTACCAGGACATCTTAAGGCCAAGCTTGATACCTTAGCCCAAAAGCTTGATGAGATAGGTCTTACTTACGTCAAAGAAGGCGAGATGTCCATGGAGACCTTCCTTGAGCATCGAAATACCTATCTGCCGGGATATTATGCCGGGAAGACAAAGCTTCTAGGCCAGGAAATGATTCCCAATTTCTTGGAAAAGCTGAAGAAGCCGTTTACGTTGAAGTCAAAAACATTCAAAGACATATTCGAGGCCGAGGATTATGCCAGGGTGATGAACAGACCTGATCTCATACCGGAGAAAGATGCCGCTAAGTTGCTTGGTTTAGCTCTTTATGAGCAGAATATATTCCTGGCCAGGAAACACTTTATAAATCAGACATTGGAGAATTTCGGGCGGAAAATATCGGCTGCCAATATTCCCAAGGTTAAAGCATCCCTTACGGAAGCCGGAATGGATGTATATTTGCCCAAAGGAGCACTGAGGTTCTTTCCGGTTGAAGGCTACAGTATAGAAAAGATGGAGAAAATAAGGGAGCAAGTGTCTAAGGTTACTGATTTCTTATCTGCCGAGACGGGAGAACTGGTTGACGGAACCAAGTTTTATGATACGTTGTTGAATACAATGCCGGATATCAACGTAGCCGCCATTACCAAGAAGGTTCCCGCATATGTCTTGCCCAAGTCCATTGCCGATGATCTAAACAAAATCCAGAAAGTGTTTATTGGTGATCCTGCAACAAGAGGCATCCTGAAATTCTATGACCAAATACTTGGCCCATGGAAGACAATGGCTACCGTAGTTCGTCTGCCATTCCATATCCGTAACGAAATGAGCAACTGGTTTAACATGTGGCTTGGCGGTGTATCTCCCCTGGATTTGCCCACAAGACTAAAGCAGGCTCTTGATGTCCAACGGGGAGCGGAAGGATACATTACTACAAAAGCCGGGCAGAAACTTAATTATAAAGACCTGAAGACCATCTTTGAGGAGAAAGGATTCGGCTCCGGATGGATTGCCTCGGATATAAGGCATCATACTCCCGAGGAACTGGCTAAAGTTATTGATAAACAATCTTTACCTTCCACTATTTTGAATTGGCCTATTGAGAAAGCAAGGAGCTTTGGTGGCGGACTGGAAAACAATGCTCGGTATGCTCTTGCTATTGATGAGTTGACAAAGGGAGGTAATATCGAATCCGCCTGGGCGAAAGTCGGCAAGTATCTCTTCCATTACGGCGAGAAGACTCCATTCGAACAAAACGTAATGCGTAGGATTATCCCATTCTATTCCTGGTTACGTGGTAATATCCCCTTACAAATTGTTTCTATCCTTGAGCAGCCTGGGAAATATGCCACGGTTGGGAAGACTCTGAACATGTTCGACAAGATGATGACGGAGACGCCGGAAGAGAAGAAGTTAAAGCCTCAGTACATGGTTGACATGATGTATGGTAAATCTCAGTTTACGGCAACCGATCCGGTAACCGGAGCCAAGCATCCTGTTTATTACTATGCTGATCTTCCTTATACCGACCTCAATCGATTTATGGATATCCGAAACTGGCTTTCTTGGCTTACTCCCGCTAAGGCGGCGGCTGAAATAATGTTGAACGTCAAAACGTTCCCGGACGTGTCTCCTCTGGAGAAGCCTGTCGGCAAGATGGTGCCCGCTCCATTCTGGGCACCTTGGCTGCCGCAAGCGGCCCAGAAAGTTTTAGGGATGGAGATGATCCCCGATCCTCAGAACCCTGGTCAGAAGATTTACGGCATGCGGGCAAGAGTTAGGCATGCCTTCGATACCGCCTTTCCGTTCTTAAGTGAGCTTGGAAGGCTTAATCCTCAGCCGACCAGGCTATCTACCGAGAGGTCTCCCTGGAAAGTACTTAGCTATATGACTGGAATTACATTCGAGCCGGTCAATCTCGATATGCAGAGAAGGTATTTTGCAATAGAAAGCAGGGGCAGACTGGACGATGTCAGGAAGCTGATGATGAATAGGGGAAGACCGCTAACTATCGAAGAGCTTGAAGACGTCCTCAAATCTCCCAGGTAATCCTTATGAAACTGCATTTTAGAAGCGTAGATGGAAGCATCTTATCCGTTGCCTATAAATGCCAGCAGGAGAAGATAGCCGACATCTCCTGCTCTATTGTTGAGACTGAGGATAATGCCAGGGAGCAGTACAAAGGGCTTCTCCGGTTTTATCATGACAACTGGCAAAGCAAAATAGACAAGGATACCGTGGTTATCTATGACCAAGTAAGGCGGGGAGAAGAAGCCGATAGACTAAAGGATGCCGGGTTTGCGGTTATTGGCGCCGGCAAGTTCAATGACCGGCTCGAACTGGATCGCAAATTTGCTATGGAATGGACTCAGCAGCACGGGATTGGCATTCCGGAAAGCTGGTCGTTTACGGATTACAACGAGGCTACCGAATTCATCAGGGAATATCCCGGGCGGCTGGTATTCAAGCCTTCCGGGAATCTTCCTCCCGAGGTAACCTATGTAAGCCAGGACGAGGGGAATGCCGATTTGTTATATCACCTCCAGAGGCTGGAGCATCTGTCTAAGGGTGCGGAGTTCATTCTTCAGAAAGTGATTGACGGCATAGAGATATCCACCGAGGGTTGGTATTACAGGGGGGAATTGATACCGCCTCCCAATGGTACTATGGAAGAGAAGAAGCTGATGACGGGAGGGCTGGGGGCCGCCGTTGGTTGCGCCGGCAATGTCGTCTGGCTCTGGAATTACCCGGGCTCCTACATGTACGATCATACGCTGAAGAAGTTGGAGCCGGAGTTGGTTAAGGAGAGCTATACCGGGTGTCTGGACATCAATACCATCTATGTTCCAGAAGAGAATAAGCTGTACGCCCTGGAATACTGTCCACGGTTTGGCTATGCCGGGATAGAGAACCTCTGCTCCCTTATCCAGGCGAGCGGGTCTCACATGTCCGAAGTGTTCTGGCTTTGGGGAATGGGCAAGCTGGAAAGCATACCTGCCGTGCCTTTTATGTCAACTGTCATTATCGTTACGATTCCCAGGTCTAAAGACGGTAGTGTCCCCAGGCATGAATACATCGGCGGGAGTATAGATTACTCCAAGTTTTACTGGGGAGACGTGCAACTGGACAGGGAATCGGGCAACCTGGTTTCTGCTGGGGTTGATGGGATTATTGCTACCCTGGTAGAAACTGCTCCAACAATAGACGAAGCATTAGCTAAAGCTTATGCTAACCTTGATGGGTTGATACTGTCCAATAAGCAGTACCGGACGGATATTGGGTGCAGGTACAAACAGCAGTTCCCAATTATTGAGAGGGTAGATAAGAGGTATAGACAAGCAGCCCAGAACTCTACTTCTTAAGACAGATAACATCCTCGTAATCAATCCGAGGACTGCCCTTCTTCTCGGCCAACCGTCGGAAGAAGGATTTCCTTTCCGTAGTGATCTTTTCGTCTTCTCCCATAATGGTTGTCTGGATTCCATAGTTTTCGACTAACATAGCCTGATGACGGCATACTAACCCAAATCCGACTGATTCACAGAGGGCAAGCCAGCGATCAGAGAAGGGGACACGCTTTTTATTTTTGACGTAATCCTTTGTTACCCAGATCGCATGGCCACCAGGTTTGAGTAGGTCAAAACACTGCTGAACTATCTTACGGGAGGCAGACCAAAAGCTGTCATTGGTGGTGTTACCGAGGTTAGACGGATTGCTTCGGTTGTAATGATCTCCTTTTTCAGTCATAAGATTCTTACATCCACCACGTTGTTGGCCACCTTGGTTTTGTGCACCACATCCTTCATACGGTGGGCTGCTTATCACGGCATCTATCGAGCTTTCCTTCATGTTGGCGAGGTTGCCGGGAGTGTGGCCATAAGTAGATTGGTCTCCATGAAATTTCCAAGCATAATTAGGGTCTCCTGCGGTGGGAGTGCCCAATTGGAATGGCGGAGAGTTAATCACAATATCCGCTTTCTTAATCACGGCTTTTAGATTTCTACTATTCCCCTGCACAATCCTTGCCATCCCAAGATTAGGCCAATCCTTGAATTGACGTTGCCAGAGTTCGATGTTTTGCTCACCAAGCTTGACGAACTTTTCTTCAAGTTCTACGCCTATCCAGTTAAAACCCATCTCCAAGGCTTCCAGCCCACCAAGAGCCACTCCCCCAAATGGATCAAGTACCCAATTTCCAGGCTTAACCCATCCCTTTTCTTTCGCATGCTGATAGATTCGGTAGATAAGCCCTCGACTAAATTTCGCCGGATGGCTAAACGCTTCGGGAACAATCAAGCCTTGCCAGCTTTTGTTATAGCATCTCTCCCAGCGATCCATTTAAATCTCCTTATTCGGTATCCTTCTGATTATCCACTTATCCATGTTACCATCCCACTACCGAACTTGCCTCCTTTTTCTTTATCTTGCTTTGCTTGACAGGAACATCCAAATCCAGAATCCCTGTTTCGCGTATCTGGTTATAAATCTTGTCGGTCAGAGTCCATAGTAAATCTCCACCGACATTCATCGAACTTGTTATTCCGGCGATTTGGTAATCTTCCAGGATATTTTTAGCCGTCTTTTCCGGAATGTTAAGGTTTCTTGCCAGTTCAATGGTCATTATTCGTCCATCTCCCAATTTATACAGTTCCCTTAGAATATCAGTTCCAAGAGCGGGCAGGCTGTAAACTGCCGATCTCTTCACAAGATCGACGATGTCCTTGTTAACCTTCTGATTGGAGATGATCGAGAGGCACATGGCAAGCTGGGTGTAGTATCTCGTTATCCTTGCTGGGGATTCTACATAGGGCTTGTATGCCAAGTCTCTCGTGTAGAAATTCCTTCCTACAACCATCTTAAGGTTGCTGGTTAGGATAGCCACCTTTCTGATTTCCTCTGACCATTCCGAGTCCGTGTCAAATCCTCGATCTTCATCCCGTTTGCCGTTGTATCCCCTGATTATGCCGTCCAGGAACTCGATGGTGGCATCGGTAATTCTCAGCCTCAAAGAACCTTCCCGTCCGACGTTGGACTGGGCTTTCTTTGCTATCTCGTTTGGGGACGGCATATGTTGTGGCTCCAGTCTCCAGTATATCCACCTTTCTCCCAGCTCTCTGATAATATCTATATTGGCATCGATCTGAGGGGTGGCCATGGCAATGAAGCCGAGTTTGCCTTTCCAGCTGAATGACATCCTGTTTCCCACGACTCTTGACAACTGCCCGTCGGAGATACGCCTCATCTGGCTTATCAAATCCCTTTTGGCGTCGTTGTTCATGCCCAGTAGCGTGCTCATATCCTTGAATATGAGGATTCTCTTATTTTGTTGCTTGAGGTCGTTGAGAAGGGATACCTGCATGGCTTTCCGTTTGGACTCCTGGTATCCGGAGATGAAAGAATGGGCACTGATATTATCGGCGACATAGACGGCTGGATGCCTATCTATAAAATTGGCCATCTCCGTCTTACCACTTCCCGGCGGCCCTATCAGCATCAGATTGAGGGATTCCCAGCTCATCAAGTTGGAGATGACTACGGCAAGGAATATGTCTACTACGGAGGTATTTTTAAACAACAGAAACCCTCCCCATGTCTCTTTCAACTGTTCGATAGTCAAGGTCAAACCCTATGAATTTCTTTTATGGTTGTAATAGCGGATGAAGCGGTCGAGAATCCACCTTTCGGCCTTATGCCTATCGGGCTGGTAGCAGACTCCTATCCCGTACCTGATTTCCAGCGATACCAGGAAGCCCCTGGCTACGTTGGGATGGAGCGTGGAGAATTCTTGCCAAGATAGAACCTGGTCTTCTGTCGCCTCGATCAGCAGCCATTTCCTTTCGTACTTAGCCAGCTCTTCCAGTTCCGCCTTGAATCTCTCCCGTCCTTTTCCTATCGATCCGTAGAGATCGCTTAGGTTTTTTCTCTCAATGGCTATTTGGCTTTCAAATCCCCTGATTGAGTAGTCTCCATATTGTAGCGTATCCCTAACGATCACCAGTCCTTTTCGGGGGTGCTTGAAGAGCATATCTTGTTCCCTGGTATCGATTACCAGGATGAAATCCGCGGGAAAGACGAATTCAAACTTGATCGGCTTTCTTTCCACGTCTGAATTCCAAACTTTTATTTTCATTTGTCATTTGCCTCTGTTATCTACAACTCATTTTCCTTTGTAGTGGTTTCGTTCTGCGCCCATTCTTTTACACTTTGGACACTGTTCCATATTATTTATCTTGACAGGAGCAAGCCTTTCCGGTGATCTACTTATTGGGGCTTTTCTGGGAACCTGTTTGAAAATGCATCGTCAATCACGTTCCAGTAACAGCACATTGAAAATCCGTTGGCCTTCAACGCCTCAAGCAACTGATCGTTGTCTGCATCTGGCCAAGTTTTCAAAATATCCAGCAACTTCGCTGGCGTGGTCACGCTGACGCCCAATCTCATTGAAAGCCCTACGGCGCAAGATGGGCAAAGCGTGCCTTTAGAATCTGCACTTAAATCGTAGTAGCATTTATCATCACAACAAGCGCAACAAGCGTAATCTGCATGTGCCATCGTCGCCCTCCTAACCAATTGTTCAACCGGACGCTAAGAGCACCGGTCAACCTTATCGTTGGCTTGAAATTAACCACATAGTCATTAAATAACCGAAAATTCCCCCATCAACCTCTCTTTCCTTTTTTGACATGTAGCAATGTCTTGGGACATTCAGTCCCTGCCCACTTATCCATATCAATGGATATTGTTTCATCTTTTCCCTCCAGCCAACAGAATCTTAAAAATATTACTCTAAGGAAACGAAGATGACCCCATCTCCTAAGCCCAATCCAGTCTTTAAAGGGATTTATTATGCTGATCTTCGGCCTGTACCACTTTGGAAAAGACATTTTCTTTCTCCTTTCTTAATTGCCCCCATATCGGATTCCCCACCCGATTCCCCATTCACGGGCCTCTGTATGGCCTTGGTAGAGGAGTAATGTCCAGAGGGCCTCTCACAACCGGTGCTACCACGCCGATGGGGGCGAAGGATTATTCTTTTCCCTTTCTACCCAAACCAATCCCAGGATACCGCGGATGGTTTTTCTGGACTGAACCATCCGATGGTTTGCAATACCATGAAGCTCATTCCATAGTTATTCAGTGCAAATTGTTTTGCCTCTTCCATCGCAGCCTCCAGTGTTTCATATCTCTTACTGGTTGTGCTGGCTCCGTCCGCAGCCACCACCATCCAAAACTGCTTTGGTGTCCATTGGCGGTTTGTCATCAAATCATACCTCCTTTCTTTATTATTTATCTTCTTCATCAGGCATCACGCGTTCAAATGCCAGCAGCATTGCCTGCACACATTTATCATAAGTCTCGGCCCATTCCCTGTAAATTGCTTCGCGTTCTTCATGTGGTGCGAGGTAGATGTAGGGTGATGCGTATTTCCATGGTGCTATATAACCACTCATAATATGGAACGCTTCGGCCTCTACCTCAAATTTCGTAATGTTGTCCAGTTTCATCTGTTTCCTTTTTGTATAACATCGTAAAGGTTAGTTAAGCAGTAACAGTTCTTCTTTTGTAAATTCCCCAGGAATCGTGTCAACATACCAGGCTCCGCAGTCACAGCTAAAAAGGATATGAGTCCAAAGCCGTTCTTTGATCGTCTCGGTGTGACTGGCGAGAACCTTGTAATCATGTTTATGTTTGTCCCATATAACCATTTTCCTTCTCCTTTTCGGTCCCTGCCCATTCATTGATTCGATCTCTGTTCCAATCGGGGTGAAATATATAGCAGTCTGGTATCTCACCTTTCCATCCGGTCGGGACTTGTGCAAAACACTCTTTGGAAAATCGTATCAAAGTCCAACCAGATGAAAGGCGCTGAACAACCGGCTGCACTTGACCGTCACCATCAATAGTTTTCTTTTTCGTGCTGACATTGATTCTCGTACTCAAATAGTGCCTCCTTTCGCATTTTCGGGAAGTGCGCATCTGTAAAGATAAATTCTCGATGCAATCCACCATGCTTCTTGCAGGGAGACTCTATGGTTGATTCGATATGGTTCAGGGATACCACAAGACTTAGGTTCCCATTCACGCCAAAGGATGCGGAAAAATAAAGAAAAACACCAAAAAACAGATAACCAGTCATTCGAGCGGACGGGCAAAGACCCGTCCTTTTTATCAGTCATTTTTACCTCCGCCGCTCAATTCTACGTTAGGAGCGTAATCAAACGGCTTTGCATCTGGTTTTGGTTTTTCGGCCAGATCAAAGCACCATTCCACAAATTGCGCGCTCTCAATATGGTCAACAGACCACCCGCATGTTTTCACTGCCAACCTGAGTGTTTCTAAAAACTCATCGGTCAACAACGGTTTTAATTTTTCTTCTGCTTGCCTAGCATTTTCATCGTATGTGCTCATTTCCACCTCCTGCGCCTAACCAATTGAAGAGCGGGTTCCAGAAAAACAAGGATTGAAACCCAGTGTATTACCATGGCGCTTGGCCTTTTTTTCTTCTTTCTTGCACCGTAGCCACAGGCCTCTCATCCAAGGTGTCATTAACCCTCTCCCGGAAAAAGCTCATAGTTATTTCACCAATCCTTCCGCTTTTGCCAACTCATTCATTTCCTTGAAGAATATCCTATTCCAAGAATCACCCCATTTCTTTTTAGCTAAATCGCCTTTTATTGACGGGGTAATTCCAGCTACTTCATTTGTTTTCCTTACTGCTAAGGGAATTAGCAAATTCCTAAGTTTCTCGTATTCTTTGTTGGTCATGTTTGTTCCTTTCGATCTCTTTTTTAAGCAGGTTTTTGCAAACAGAACATGTTACCTGCGTTGTTACAAGAGTGAAAAGTCTTGCTGATTTATTGCCGCATTTAGGGAAATTGGTTGAAAATAGCGGGTCAAAGACAGCATAGTGGACTTTGGGCTTCATTGTTCCTCCTTTTTGGAGTTCTTTTCCGGGAAAGGTTCGTTATACGTAGCCCCAGGCCCCATGTCCTTCCGGTAGAACTCCAAGACGGCCCTATGTTCCTTTTCGTCCCGGCATTTCAGGCAGTTGCAGAAGTTGGGCTTGCCATGATCCTCGTATAGTTTCCTGATGCAGATGTATTCGGTCATTTGTAGAACATTCCCGAAAGTGCGATTACCCGGACATGTAGTGGCAATCGTAGGAATTGAAGTTCTGCTCGATGTTGGGTTCTCCTTGCGGCCCTTTGCGTGTATCGCAGCATAAACGGGCTGACTGGTCTTGTTGATTTTGACTTGCGTTTAGAGAAGAGGTATCCAACGCAAAATATGAAACCTATTATCAAGATTGTCAAGGACATTGGGGCTCCTTAAATGTAGGAATGATCGGCTATCAGGATGGGAGCACAGGAATGTCCGTAATGGCATACCCATCGTGCTACCCATCCATCGCGTTCATGTTGTAACTCGAAGTGGACGAATCCGCCGCAGCCACGGAAGCTATTTCCTGGACACTTCCTGCGGAATACAGATTGCGGCCAGACGTAGGAGCAGTGGTCTATGATTTCTCTTTTTGCTTTAGGCCCAATCATCTTTTTCGGATTCTTCCTTGTTTGCAGGAACGGCCGGCTTAGCTTTTTGACTGCCGAATTTAAAGGAAGATGCCAAACTCGTTGCAGCCTCTTTACTGGTGTAAAACGCCACGGAGTTTGACATCACATTCCCCTGGTTGGTTTTCTTATGGATGATTTTGGCTCCGTAAGTCTTGCCAACCAGTTTCTCTTTGATACGGTTTCTGAACGCTTCGCTTTCGAAAAGGTCGGTGTCGCACTTCTCGGGTGGAACGGCTCCGATTTTGACCAGGAACCCAGCAAATTTCTGGATGCCAAACTCGTCGGAGCCGGTGCTCCAGCCGAAGTTCTCGAAGTGGAGAATGCCGTCACTCGGCCCCCCTTCGGCCCTGGCCGTGATTTTGGCAAGGTACTTGCCGTCGTCTTTTGCCTTGACCATGGCATCCTCAATGACAAACAGGTGGATGCCCTCTTCAACGGTTGGGAATTCCGACTCGAACTTTGGTACGATCTTCATACTTCTTCCTCCTTTGTTGTATTTGACGCCTTTATGGCGTCATTGTACTGATCTTTGTTATTGGCCGGATTTAACGCTTTGATAATCGAACCTTGTAATTCTGGAATTTTATCCATATGCTTCAATTGAATATGCTCTTTTGTTGCCACTGTTTTTCCTACCAAATCTGTTTTTATTCTTCTGAAGTCTAATTCTTCCATTGCTATTCCGCCATATTTCCATTGAGGATCAATTGAAATACAAGCAATCCTTCTTCCGCCATCGGTTAACGCCCAGTAGAACTTGCAAGTATATTTCTCTTGGGCGTATTGAATAGCATAGTAAAGCTGATGTTGTACAATTTTACTCCATTCCTTGAAAATTCGCTTGCGTTCCCGTATTGGGAAATCCTGTATCGCTTCTGTTAGTTCATAGGCAATCGCTTGCGAAATTGTCTGGGGTTGTGCCTTACCGTAACTTTTACCATCAAGACTAACTGCTCCTTCATCCCTACATTTTGCCCAAATAACATCCCCAATTTTCTTGTACCATGCCAGTTGATTGTTCCTCTTATTCATTGTTACTTCCTCCCTTCCAGCAACTTGTTCTTCTCTGGAATTTTCTCCAGCAGATTCTTAATACCTCCTATCTCCGAATAGAAATCATACAATAGATGTCGCTGGGCAAACTGCAGGTAATCGGTTAACCGAGAAAGATATGTCCTAACCTGGGCCATTAATTTTACCAGCTCTTCCAGTCTTACATTTAGGTCTGGAGGCTGTTCAGGCTTCTTTTTTGGGGTTGGCTTAAGAACCGCTACCGTATCTGTAATATAATCTTTGATGTGATCTCTACCAATTTCTTCAGTAATAATCTTTTGGGCTAACTGCTTTTGACGATGCTTGGGTATATCATGTTCTTTAACAGCATCTCTAAACTCTCTTGCTTGGCTAAGTCTATCAAACACCTTTACCGCTTCAATATCTATCTTGCCCTTTTCACTGTCCTCTAAGGCACTCAATGCCTCTTGAACCATCCATTGCTTCCAGGGGGAGCCGAGGAATTTGAGAATTGTATCTCGACCAACACCTTTTGCTTTAATGCTTCTAAACGCAGGCTCAGAATCAACCTCTGGAAAGTTAGGTCTGATACATTTATCAGACCTAAATTCCTCGTAATTATTACATTTTGCCAATTCACCATCCAGGAATTCCTTGACGGCCCTTACCGTCTCGATGACCACGGCTGGAGCCGTTTTCCAGGAATCCAGGTTCTCGTTAGCCATGATACGGATCATTGTGGCATCGTCAATGTCCCGCACTGGAAGTTCGGCCTCCTTAATGTTCAACTCCTTCAGTGCCATCAGCCGGTGATGACCATAGGCAATCTGGTAGTTGCCTTTTTCCTCCGGTTTGGGCCGTACAAGGAGATTATCCCAAAAGGATGTTTGGGAGATTGATTGTTTCAATGATTCGACCTTTTCCCTGTTAATGGGATAGTCTTTTATGTTTCGGAACGGGTTGGGTTCGAGATGGTTTATTGGTATCCTCATATTTTACTTTCCTTTCCCCTGTAGGATTGACATTATTTTTGCAAAGTCTAAAGGGGCTGGGCCGTACTTCGCGGTCTTTTCGTAAATATCGCTTGAGCTACAGCGTGCCAGGAAGGTATCTCCTTCTTGGTCTTCCAGGGATACGAATCCTACCCGGGCTTGAATGGGTTTCCCATCGGAATAGGTGAATGGCTTGGTGACATACCCGATGAAGTCGAAGAGGCCGTGGAGTAGGCGGGGGAATGCGGCGCCCTGGAGGTAGGGGGCGGTTCTGATGCCTCCGCCATACCTTCGGTAGCCTTCCTGGGTATCAATGGACGTGGCTACCACTACCAGGCCATACTTGGTGAATGATGTTAGTAGCCTCGTGGTTCTGAGCATGAGGCTGTTGAGCACGTCCCAGTCTGGCTTTTCCAGCCTTGTTCGGTCAATGATTCCCCGGTAATCATCCTTGGATACCCGTTCGGCCTTCCTTGCGTCTTCCAGCTCGGCCTTGAAGTTGGATTGGCCAAAGGTCAAGCCGTCGAAGAAGATGGTCTTGTAGGGCAACTTGCCTTCCTGGGCTTGGCCAAGCAGGTCATTCAGGAATTCCCCGAGGTCATCGAAAGAATCGGGCTGGTAGTAATCGATTTTCAGACCTTCTGGGAGCCCGATTTGCAAATGCACCAATCTCGGGTCTTTCTCCTCCACGTTGATGAAGCAGATAGGCCCTGGGCATGTCAGGGTTGATCCAGTCTTGCCGCACCCGGTGGGGCCGTAGATTAGGAAGCTGGCCCCTATGTTGCTTTGGTCTAATTGCTCAAGCTTTTTCATTACTTGTCTCCTTCCTTTTATATAATTCCTCGCTGATTGCTCCCGATTCGCAAGCCGGCAGGAACTCGCAGGGGCCTGGCATGAAGCAGGCCGTTCGGTATGATGTTGGGTAAAAGAGCCTTTCGGCATCGATCTCCTCGGTGATCCTGGTAATCCTGTCACGGTGGGCGTCAAGATCGAACTCGTTCCTCCAGTAGTTGACATCATTGATATAATGCCGTGGTCTTCTGCCAACGTCAATGCTGATCCGCTTAGCATACTCTTCGATGGGTTCTTTTTTCCCCAGTCTAATAGATGGTACAGTGATTAGCCTGACCGTAATTCTTTGCAGCTCCCGGAGCATCAGGAAATAGGTTGACAGTTGATCTTCCAAGACCCATTTGCTATAGCCATCCGGCCTCCCCGTATATTTGAACTCGTATGCTATAGCATCAATGTACAAGTCCAGCTTGCCGGTAAGATACCATCCATTGTCCAAGTCCAGGTTGGCTTCCTTCTGAGCGATTCCTTTCATCTCGCCGTAGGCGGATGCGGAGTAATACTCCAGGAGGCTGTACAGCCCGGTCAGCTCCTGGAGCTTGTAGCTATCCTCCTCGTCTTGGACGTGTAGGCCTTGGATATAGGACGTGATGATAGGCTTCCAGCCATCTCCGGTATGTATGGCATCGAAGCATTGGGAAGCAATATCTCCCATCATCATACGGATTGGTTTCTCGATCATCTCGTATTCCCTGGACAGCTTCCATCTCTTCCGGCAGGCCGTCCAGGTCACAAGCTGGCTGTAGCTGATATGCTTGGCAATGCTTTCCTGGGTTGCCTCCACGTTATTGACAGTACCCATTTTCCTCTGGAGGTATTCGGGACAGACAAACTCGCTACGGAGTTTGCATGTACCACCCTTGATGTAGTGTCTACAGGGCTTTACGCTCCTATCTATCTTGGGACAGATGTCCATCAATCCTCCTTGCTGGCCTTATAGCCTGTCGATGTTGCGGTGTGTCCACGTTTCGGCGTCGTCGCGTATTTGCGACAGCGGCGATCCCGTCGACAGAGCCATGTCACGCGGCGACAACCAATGCACGTTCCTTTCAACCGGTAGTAGGCGTCAGGATTCTCGACATTCATAAGCATATTCCTATCAGGTTTACAATTCCCGGAATCGAGTCGCAAGTGACCCATGGAATTATTCTTCTTCCTCGCTCTCTTTTTGCTTCAGGAGCTTTTTTACATTTTCCTCGCATTCCATGGAACATACCCAAATATCATCATCCCCATCTTTTATCCAGTATCCTTCATATTCATACATACTATCTTCTCCACAGTATTTGCAGAGTCCCATCTTAGCCATTTTATCCTCCATTAGCTCCTGGAGCAGTTCTCTTTTCCTTTGGCCGGCTTCCAGGGCCAGTCTCCGAAATTCCTTTTGTACCTCGTTTTTGAAAAATTCCATGGCGTTCATATTTGTCCTCCCCGTATCCCTTCAGAATATCTCCCAGAATTGGATCAGGCCATACAGTATTGCTCCTCCTACCATCACGCCGATCACAAATCCTTCTCCCCATGCTTGGCGCAGATGCAGAGTCCGGCGATGAGAAGTCCCAGGAAAGCTCCTATGAAAATGCCAATTATGATTCCCGTTATGATTCCCATTCCCGTTCACCTTCTCTCTCCTTTCCAGTGAGGAAGAAATAGTCCTCGGCCATCAGACTATCGATCCTCTGGCATTGAGGACAGAAAAAAGACACGGCTACAAGGACACCGTGATTTTCTGTCCTGGCGATTATTTTCATTGGATTGCCGCATTTAGGGCATGGAATCTTCATACACCCTCAATTCTGTATTTTATCGCCCTCTACACGATTGATTTTGCCCCTAAAAACCCTCTTTGGGTTGGGGTACGGGTCTTTGCCTTGCCTGAAATCGTATAGGGCGCATTTGGGGGCTGTGCAACTCAGCACTTCCTGCCTATTGCCACCCATACAATCAAGGCAAAACATGCGGATTTGTTTTAGAATTTTAGCTTTAGTCATTGGGTTTCCTTTGACCTTTGCCTCCCCGTTGTTATGAATCTGGCCCCCCTGTTGCAGGTGGGGAGAACCTCCCTGGCTGGATGCCAGGGTCAGGGGGGCCAGGGAATTTGGTCGATCACCCTCATTTTCCTTCCTGAACGATTTTCTTCAACCGCAGATAGGCTTCTTGCGGCGTCGCGAAAAATTCAGGCAGGATTTCGTAGTCTGTCGTGAACCTGATCGTTGAGCCGAATGCCAGGTTCACTCCTCTGGAAGATATGAAGTCCTGGGCTATCTCCCACTTGTCCGTGCCACTCTTTTTTACGAGCCTATAATCTCCGTATGTCGCCATTTTTTTCTCCCCTCCCCTTTACCCTGGGGGCCAGGTGATTGGATTAGAACTCGGTTGCGACGATGTCGATGAAGGATGACATACTGTCCCTCTTCCCTTTGGCTATTTTTATCTTTTCTCCTTCAGGGGAAAGACGATATGCAGAAATACTATTGTCGCAAACCTCTACGATCACGCTCCCCGCGGGTAGCTTGTGCTCGGCTTCGATTTTGAGGAAGTCTCCCTGGAAGGCGTAGCCATTGGTTTGGGTCGTGTCTACGCCGGTGACCACCTTGGCCCAGTGCGCATACTTCCGAAGGTGGTAACTAGCACTACCCTTGCAGCTGTGTGTGTATAGCACTAGTTGATTTTTTTGTCTGTTCGCAATCTCTTCTGAGATTGTCATTTTTAGCCTATTAAGCTCTTCCATACTCATGGTTTGCAGATTTTCCATTTTATTTTATCCCCCTTTCGTTTGATGGTTACTGATCTTCCCATTTCCCCTCCTCAGAAAGAACGGTTTCTTCGCCGGCATGAAGTCTGCCGTAACAGTTGCAGGGCATGTCTGGCGGGTGGCCGCACCGAACATATCTCCCGTTTTTCACCCATGCCTGGCGAATGTCATCATATCCCTCCCATAGCCGAAAGCAATCATATCCCGTCCAGGCCCTTGCGTTTACATATATTTCTCTTGATGTTCTCATTTTCCTACCCTCTCCCCTTCTTCGCTCAAAGAAACAATACATTCTGGATTCAGCTCCTGGATTTTCTTCAGAACATTCATGGCTGGCATCGCCGCCGTGTATGGCGTCGGAAGAATCGTACTTCCGAACAGAGATTGGATGGTGGGGTCATCTACGAACTCTACCGCCCATCCCTGAGCGTTCCTAAAGATCCGAAGCGACTTCTTTTTTCTTGTATCCATTATTTTTCTTCCCCCCTTCTCTTCCATCTCTTTTTCCCCCTTTCGTTTTTGCAGGATTTTTTTGACCTTCTATAACGGAGAGGTGAGAAATTCGTGCCAAAACCTGTGTATATCTCCACCACAACCCTTGAAATTCATGTTGAATTCCTGTGGAAATCCTGTGGAATTCCTGTGGAATTTAGTCTGCAATGATTGAAAACTATTGGCTTTTTTGAAATTGTCCACCAACTTTAGCTATATTTTTTCCCCATGCCAAAAATATTTTTTCCCCAATGATTTCCATATCTTGTTCCAATCCCTGTTTTTACGGAACCCGCCCTTCACCAAATTCCAAAAACCCCAGCGGGCTCCATAATAATAATGATGACGAAAAAGTCAATGATTTCAGGGAAACTATGAAAACTAACTCTATGATATTATTAGAGGTATGCTACTATTATGATATTATTGAAGAATTTAAAAGGACCCCCTAAAAAGATATATATACTATCTATTTTTTTTTTAATAATATTATAATAGTTATAAATATGTAGTTATATTATAATGTTATATATATGTTATATAGTATGTTATTGATATTATTATATAATCTGTAAAAATGTATTAGATACCCTATATATTACCTCCCCCCCCCCTCTAAAAACGATAGCCTAAAGAAAACAACAAGATATAGTTTTAACTATAAAATCAATAATGATATATTCCTATTATATAGTATGTTATTGATATTGTTATATAATTTATAAATATGTAGTTATATTATCACGATAGGGATATACCTTTAAAATCAATAGGATAATGATATAGCTTAAATATTATTTTAAACAATAAAATCAATATGTAAACTACAGCATAATAATCATTACGCTATTTTTTTTACTTGACAAATCAAAAAGGAATGATTATAATATAAAAAATCAATAGAATAGGGAGGTAAGCCATGGAACGATTATATCTTACGGGGAAAATGAGCGAGATCATCAACCGGGTTGCCGAGTCAAGGGGAATCCATCCGCATCAATTGTTGAGATCGATACTTGTTGGCTATTTACAAAGATATCATTTGATGCCTGAGAATTTAGGGATGATCGAGGTATCTGCGGATATGGGTACACAACTACAACGGATCGCAGAGCATGGACGGATGTCTATCCCTCAACTATTATCCAAGATGATAATCTGCTATCAAGCCAGGCAGAAAAGCCAACGGGACGCCGGCGGTCTCCCCGCAACCTACACGGCCCCGGCTCCATACGCTCCGGAACCAGAATCTCCGGGCCCGGGCCAGGACGGGTGGCAATAGCAGAAACCAGATCCTCTACACGCTCCCAAATGCCCAGAAACACCACCAATCCCACCACCCACTATCCTACCCTTCCCCATCCCACGATCCCATGCCTACGGCTCCCACGCCTCGCCAGGACGCCATGCCTGGGCCATGCCTGGGGGGAGGGGGGGGCCGCGTTCTTGAGGATTTGCATTACCCCTCGATCATGCCCGCCACAAACACCAACTATAAGACTATTCTACAGTTGGGGATTTTAATTTAGGTATTGGGTTTGTTGGGGGTATTTGTGTTATTTTTAGTAAAGTTATGGGGGTGTTAATTTTTTACTTGACATTGGTATTGGGTTAGTGTAGAGAGGTTGGTATGGGGATTAATCGGGATAGTGATGTTCCGGCCACGATGGAGGTTAATGATTGTGTGGTGGAGATGTGTAATCTGGCTGGGATAGATATTGGGAGTAGGCAGGGGATAGTTCATGCGGTTATTTGCATGCTTAGTCTTGGTTGGAATAAAGATGACATTATCAACAAGACCAGGACGCTTCGGGTAACTAAGAGGACGATCAGGGGAATTCAGCTACGCAAAGACTATGCCAGGTGGTTTAACCATTACGAAACCCTACCTGACAGAAGCTTGGAAGTAGCCAGGAGATTGCAGGCAATTGGGGCGCCCCGAGCCGTAGCCAGGCTTCTAAAATCCGCAACAAGCGAGTTTGATTCTATTTCCAACAGGGCCGCCATGGAGATTGTCAAAGGCAGCGGAGCATCGGCAAACGTCGAAAACAAACCCATTATCAACGTCGTGATAAGCAACGACCTCGCCAGACGCCTTAACGAATCGGCAAAACTTGTTTACAAAGACATCGGCAAACCCGAACCTCTCCAACTCCCGGTAGACGATAATGCAGAAATTGTCGCAGGACAAAATAACTGAATGCAGGGAGTACTGTCAGGGCAGCCTCTATCACCTCGCTGAAGCACTCGGCTTCAATAGGCTATACCCCCCACTTCATTACCAACTATGCCAAGAAATCTCCAATCTTAACAACATCCATGGCCTCTTCCTCCTCCCCAGGGGCGTATTCAAGACTACCCTCGGAAGCATAACATTCTGCATCTGGCTAATCATCCAAGACTACCTCAAGACCATCGGTAAACCAGGACGCGAAATCCGTATCCTCCTCGCCAAGGAAAACGCCACCCTCGCCGAACACGACCTCTCCTCAATCGAGTCCATCATGGATAACAGCGAAATCATCAAGGGATTCTTCCCCGATCTCGTCCCATCCCCAACTACAAGATCACGGTGGAACCGACAAGAAATGACGGTCAACAGAAAATCCAACTGGCCAGAGGCAACAATAACAACCATCGGCGTAGGCGGCGCTGCCCAGGGTCAACATTTTGACGTCTGTATTTTTGATGACGTCATAGGAGACGATGCCAAGAATTCCGACACTGTCATGCAAAGAACCATCGAGTGGTTTGACTATGCCCAATCCCTCTTGATATCCCCAACCCAATCCATCGTCAGAATCTACGGCACCAGATGGTCTAAACGCGACGTCTACCACCATATCATCGACAACTATCCCAGAGTCAAGACATACACCAGAAGCATTATCGAAGATAATCAATCCATCTTCCCAAGCCTCTACCCCATCCATGTCCTTGACGAGATGCGCGAACGTAACCCAGTCCATTATTACGGCCAACTCTGCAATAACCCAATCGACCCCGGCAAATGCGAATTCAAGCCGGAATGGCTCAAGAAATACGAACTCCAAAGAGGCAAAAACGACGAGCTTCTCATCAAACTGGAAGACGACCCATCGCCTCTCGATATCCGTAACTTCGACATCGTTGGAGCATACGACCCCAGCGTTGACGAATCCTCCAGAGCCTCAAGACGAGCCATTGTCTATACCGCCATGGACAGCAAACAAAGAGTCGTTATCCTCGACTGCTACGCCTCGAGAGAGTCCGTAAACTCCGTTCTGGATAAAATCTTCACCATGTTCCATAAATGGCATCCCAGAAAATTCAGCATCGAGTCCGTAGCACTGTCCAGGATATACATAGACCTCGTCCAGAAAGAAGCCAAGATCAGAAATACCTGGATTGCCGCCCAACCCTTCAAGGTCAGCTCACGGCAATCAAAAGACAGCAGGATCAGGGATTCCATCCAGCAGGTAGCCGCAGAAGGCAGGCTATACGTCTTTCCAGCATTACGCGACCTCCAACAAGAGTTTATTGACTTCCCTAACGGCAAAACCAAGGACATCCTCGATGCCCTGTCCATGTGCATCCAGACCCATCAACCTCCAATCAGCGAGGAAGATAGGAAGTACGCAGACGACTATGACGATTACATCCTGATGTCCAGGAACAAAGTTACAGGATATTAGAGAGGAAACATATCGGTTTTGAATGATGACAAATAGCCCTAAAGATTCCCATGGAATAGCCTGGCAAGGCCGGGATTGCTAAATGGTGGATATTGGTATAGCTATTACAACATATTCCGGTTATGAAAGACCTGAAGTTCCATTTCATGCCGATGGACGTGTAAGATGTCTTCTGTCTACTATTTGTCAAGACTGCTTTTCCAAGGAGATTGAAATTTCCGTGTTTGATGACGGAAGCAATAATTATAAAGGGCAACAGGCCCTTAAAAATGTTTGTGATAGTTTCAATGTCAAATATTATTGTTCTCCTGTTTGGAAAGGTATAAGTGGAAACTATAACTTTGCATGTTCAAATATGCACCATAAATGGATTGCTGTTCTCAGTGATGATACTATCTTTTCCAAAGGGGCTATCGAACCGATGTTATATTTCTTAGAAAATAACCAAGACAAGAAAATAGCTTCTGCTGGATGGTCGGTAGTAAATGCCTTCGATCTTGTTAAAGATGGATTTCTTGTTAGCCTGGAATCATTTTATACTGCTTTTCCATCCTGGATGAGTAAAATTGATTTAAATAAATTATCAAATAGACCGGAACAGGGTACATGGGAATGCCATAAATTTCCAGTTCTATGTAGATGGAGTAGCGGGCCGGCATTGGTAGTTAATAGAAATATCTGGGAAAAGAAAGGCGGCTTCTTCGAGAAGGTATTGTGTTTTGAGGAAGACTTCTGTGACTGGGTGTGGAATCATACTGATTATTTTTGTGTCAATATTGCAAGTCCCCCTATATACCATCTGGTTAATGGTTCTACAATAGGACTTCATGAAGATGCAGACTGTTATAAGAACAATGCCGCAAACTGGGCCTTGCGTCTTGGTGGAGTAGGAGAGACGTTTGATAATAGAGGAACAAAGGCGCTGAAGAAAATAGAAAGTATCGGGCAAGTGACTTTTAAATATCTTAGTTGGATAAGGGAGACAACATGAGCAGATCAGCAAAATCCCAAAGGAATAAAGTTCATAAGGTTATGGGAGAATTCAAGAGGGGGCAGCTATACTCCGGATCGGGGCATAAGGTTACATCTCGTAAGCAGGCCGTTGCGATATCGATGTCCGAGGCTGGCCTCAGCCGCAAGAAAAAGAGGTAAGCGTGATCAAGCAACTTAAAATCCCCGACGAGAAGCAGAAGAAGATTGTAGACTTCTTTAACCAGGAAATCCAGTCTGCGTTGCGTTCCAGAGCCGAGCTTGAACGTCATTGGACAAAGCAGTACGGGATGTTTGAAGGGAAGCCGTCCCAGGAAGTCAAGACTTTCCCCTGGCCCCAGGCCAGCAACGTCGTTATCAATATCTTGTCTATCACAACCAACGCCTTTATCGCTCGGCAGATGAATAGCATGTTCCAGTACCGCCCCTTCTGGACGGTTACCGCCCTGAGCAAGAAGTGGACTGACCACGCCGTCCCTACCCAACGCCTTCTCGAATACGCCCAGCGTTTTGAAATGAAGCTGGTCAAGAACATCGTTAACTATTTCTACGACATGGCCCTCTACGGCACCGGCATCGCCAAGATTCCCTGGCTCTTAGAAGTAAAAGAAGATAAGAAATACAACGATTCCGGCGATATTACCAAGTCAATGGTTAACTCGGCAGACGGCCCCAGGTTTATCCCTGTTTCAATCTACGATTTTATCGTTCCCATCCAATACGCCACCGATATTCAATCCGCTCCCTGGATTGCCCACCGGTTCCGGCTCCGTTACCCCCAGATCAAGGAGCGTGAACGGCTGGGATTCTACATGAATGCCGACAAGGTAGAAAAGGCTTTTAAAATCCATGCCGATTCCATCCAGACGGAAATCGAACGAACTCGCTACCTTGAGCATTCCCAGACCGCGGAGGAGTATGAAATCTTTGAAATATGGGCGGATTACGACTACGATGACGACGGCATAGAAGAAAAGTGTGTCTTCACGATCAACTTCGATTCCAATACCATTCTTCGCGCCGTCCTCAATCCGCTTAATCATCGTTTACGCCCATTCATTGCAACCCAATGCTTCCCCAGGCCACACAGCATCTACGGTATCGGCTTCGGGCAGAAGCTGGAAAGACTTCAGGAAGCCATCACAACCCAGGCTAACCAGGCTATTGATAACGCGACAATAGCCAATACGAGATGCATAACCTATACCGCGGGCTCTGGAGTAAAACCTCCCCTGAAGATATATCCCGGCAAGGCTTTTAAAATAACAAATCCCGGCGATCTTGGCTCATTCCAACTTGGTGACATCTATCCATCAGCCAACCTGATCATCAACTTTCTCCGCGACGTCTGTGAAAGAGAAACGGGAATCAGCGATTATTCCCTCGGCAAGGAGTCTTCAGTTGTCAAGAGCGGAGCTACGGCCACTTCTACCTTGGCCCTGATCCAGGAAGGCTCCAGGCTCTTTGACTTCCTCTTGAAGAATCTCAGGCAGGATATGTCTGACATCGCTTACCAAGTCTATAGCCTGTACTCCCAGTTCAAACCATCCGGCCTGGTTTTCAGCTTGCTTGATAAAGATGGCGAGCTGGTTCAAGAAACATGGAATGCCGCTCCGGAAGACACTCGCCGGTGCCTACTATTCGAGCTTACGGCATCCAGCATCTACACCAACCAGATGCTGGAAAGAGAGTCCTGGGTTCAGCTTCTTAACATGATCATGGGGTATTATAACCGTATCTTTGAGGCTGCCCAGCTAATCGTCTCTCCCCAAGCGCCCAAGGAACTCAGGGATTTAGTCGGCAAGATGGTTACTTCAGGAACCTTTATTATGGATCGAATCATAGACCGCTGGGGCATCCTCGACAAGGAAAGAGTAATCCTACAGCCCGAGGATATTCAGTCCCTTATCAGTCAGGCCGAAGCGCAAGCTCCGGCAAGAGCGCAGCAACAACAAATGACGGAAATGTTAAAGGAGGCCATGAAACATGGCGGCAGAAGACAAGAGCCTGGAAGACAAGAGCCTGCTGGCAGGCCGGGAGGAAGGGGAGGGCCACCGCTCCCTGGACCCGCAGGAGTTGGAGGACCTTCAGGACCTCCGCCTCCACCCAGGCTATAAGATTTACCTTTCGCTTCTCCACGAGATGTCTGACGAGTGGCGTAGTATAGCTATGTCAGCCAAAGATTGGGAATCCTTTGTTGCCGCTCGTAAAGTTTACGAAGTCATCAATTACTCCATTATCCCATTGATATTTGGAGATTTAGAGGAATTAGAGATTCCTCGAAGATAAAAGGAGGATTAGATATGCCAGCAGTAAAAATCCAAGGAGTAGAAACTCCGGAGGATCAGAAGAAAGATGACCAGGAGAAAGCTGTAGATCAGCAACCTAAAGAGGTCATCCTGGATGGCGACAGTATCCCCGAATCGTTTCGGGGCAAGCCGGCCAAGGAAGTTGTTGACAAGCTTCTTGAGACCAACTTAGAAGTTGAGAAACTCAAGTCACAGCTTGAGCAAGAGAGAGCCGCCAAACAGCAGGCGGTTTCTGCTAAAACTGTAGATCAGTTGTCTGAGGAAGAACGCAGAGCCCAGATGGAGAAGGAGTTCTTTTCCGACCCCATCAATTTCCAGAACAAGCTTTTTCAGGAGAGATTGAAACCTCTCGTTACTCAGTTCTATCAATCCCAGGAACAAACCCAAAAGGAGTTTGCTCGGAAGAGATTGGAGGATTTCGACGAGCACGAGAAGGAAATAGACAATGTCATGAAGAGCGTCCCTTCTGAACTTAAAGCTAATCCTCAGGCGTGGGATCTTGCTTATAACCTTGTTCTGGGACAGAAGTACAGAAAGCAGATCAAGGAAACTAAGGCCAAATCAGGAATGCTGACTGAAGTCGGCTCTGCTCCCAAGGTGCCTTCTGCTAAACCTGTCCTTACTGACGAGGAGCATAATGTAGCCGCCAAGTTCGGGATGACCGAAGAGGAATGGTTTAACTGGAAAGGCAGTAAGGATGTCTTTAGTAAGGAGTAGCATAAGGCCCGGAATGTCTTCTAGGCTGATCCTGAAGCAAAGGAGGATTTATGGCAGAGGAAAAACACAGGATTGAATCCGTCAATCCTACTCCCAAAGAAGCTAAGAATGCCGCAATAGACCATTCCCATATCGATATGTTTGCGGTTGAGGGGAATGCGGAGATGGAGTATTACTGGGCCAGGAATACCAGCTCTTCCGCTTCTGGAGGAGTTGAGTGGGAGACGCTACACAGGAAGTTCGAGACGTGTAACGATCCCAAGATCAAGGCCCTGGGTAAGCGTCCTGACGGTACTTACCAGGTAGGGGACGCCATTCTCATGCAGCGTTCAAAGGCAGTTGGGGAGAAAGAACGTGCGGAAATCGCCGACATGGAAATGCGAAGATTACGGAAAGTCGAAGAAGGACTCCGCGAGGCCGCAAGGAAGACCGGAGTCAAAATTTATAAATCAGATTAAGAATCAGATCAAGACAGGAGGTTAAAACATGGCAACTATAACGTTGACAAGAGCCGTTTTGGCCAAGACGGAGTCGGGCAACGAGCCGATGGTAATCGATTACCCTGAAGCCGCAAGCCAGACGTTCGTCAAGGGCGAATTTGTTTATTTGTCTGGCGGGTACGTAACGGAGTGCAGTGATAACCCTACCGCAATTCTGGGGATGGCCGAGGATGACGCCCACAATTCAACTGCCGGTGCTTACAAGGTTGGTGTTTCTATCTTCAGCGATAACACCATCTTGGAGATAAACAAGGTAGATACTTCCGATGCTGCGGTAGCTACTGCGGTAACCGATGTCGGCAAGACCTTTGGACTCTATCGGGATACTACCGATAACCAAGTCCATGCGGCGTATAATTCAACCAGCCCTAGGTTGATCTGCATCGGTATTAGCGGAAGTGATCTCGTTGGCGACACCGGTGGCCGTCTACTGTTTCGGGTTATTGGAACTTACCGCCAGTTGGCTTCCACTTCTGGTGGTTGATAAGGAGGAATTGAACTATGCCTACTACAAGAACATCAAACCTTTCAGCCTTATTGTATCCGGGGCTGAACAAGGTGTTTTTCAACGAATACAAGGGAATCCTCACCCAGACGGAATACGACAAGATTTTCAACGTCGAGAATTCCGGTCAGAGCTACGAGAAGACCTACGAAATGACGATGCTGGGCGGGAGTATTCCGGAAGTCGGCGAGGGAGAGCAGATCATATACGTCGATCCCGTTGGGGGCAATACCAAGACGTTTACCCATAAGAAATGGGGACGGGGGTTTGCCATCACGGAGGAAGCGTATGACGACGATCTGTACAAGACTATCGGCGTGAATGCTACCAAGGCGCTTAGCAAGGCGTCTGCCAATACTATTGAAGTCCAGGCGGCAAGCGTGCTAAACAACGCCACCAGCACGACTTACTACACCGGCTTCGATAGCTTGGCTCTTGCCAGCACGGCGCATACGGTGTTGTTTACCGGTGGAACCTATGCCAACCGTCCAAGCACCCTCGGCTCTCTTGGCATTACCACTCTTCAGGCCGCAGTTCTGCGCGTTGAGAAATGTCCCGATCAGGATGGAGTGATTGCCGGCCTTCGGGCCAAGCTTCTGGTCATTCCCCCCGATCTCCGGTTCATCGCTCATGAAATCCTGAAGAGCGAGTACAAACCCTTCAGCACAACAAACGAGGTCAACGCTCTTGCCTCAGAAGGACTCAGCTACTTCGTCTGCCATTATCTCTCCAGCACGACATTCTGGGCTGTACTGGCCGACAAGCACAATCTGAAGTTCTTTTGGAGACGGAAACCAAGATTCGATTCCAGCGATGACCATGCTACCGGCAATGCGCTGTTTAAGGTGACGCAGAGGATGGTGGTGGGTTTCGATGATTTTAGAGGTTTCGATCTCGGCAACACATAAGGAGATTCTTAGCACTTGATCCCTGGCGTATGCCGTTTGGGCTATGCCAGGGAGTAGTAAGGAGGTTATCTATGGCCCAGTACACAGCGGAAGGTTCAGGAAACAAGTTCCTGATTAAGGATGCTGCCGGTAATCCTGTCTTTGGCGTGGACTTTGTAGGCGAGGGAGGAACTACCTCGTTTCCGGTCTTGGTTATGGATGTTAGCGGGGTTAGTTACTATTATTGGCCAAACAGCTCCGGTGTTCTCAGGTATGGGACAACGGCGCCTACTACGTCAACCCAGGATACGGCTGGCAGCGCCGTATAAGGTTCCCATGACTGACTTGATGGGTCGAAAGCCATCTGTCAACGGTTGTGTTTTTGGGGATGACATTGTTATTGTCTCCAAGAAGATACAGAACCTCTATCCCTTTCTGAAATATAACCACATGCCATTCCTTCCGGAGAGGGATAGAGAATACAAGTATCTCTTGACCGAGGAATACAGGCGGGGTTATGCCTGCTTCAAGCATGCCGTGGCAAGTATTCTTCAACCAAAAGTTATTGTTGAGATAGGCATCGGCGCCGGTACTGGCGCCCTTGCCTTTATGCATGCCGTTCCCGGAGCTATGTATATCGGCATAGATAACAATTCCAAATGCAGGATTGATGGTTGGGATTTTACCGGTTTTGTCAAAGATTGGATGGAGAAACTGGGATTTAGTTATAAATTCATCATCGAGGATACGAAGAAGATGAGCAGCCTTCCCCAAGGAGACTTAATCCATGTTGACGGGGATCATAGCTTTGGTGGCGCCTACAACGATGTCAGGCTGGCTATCAAGTCCCAGGCTCCCTGGGTATTGGTTGACGACTGCCGGGATCGGGCTGTTATGGCAGCGACTTTCGCTTACTTGAACGATAGCGATGCAGATTACGACTGGTCTTACTTCGAGGATACCTGGACTGGAAATTTGCTACTGAAGAAGAAGTGAGGTTGATCTTGGCAAAGGTGTTACTAACCGGCAAGTATAGCGCTATCGAACCTCTGGGATTGATGTATCTTGCGGGAGCGTTAAAAGAAGACAACCACGAGGTGAATATTCATCTTCTGGAAGACGACTACAAGATCGATTTCTCCAAGTTGGTTTATTACGGTAAGCCGGATTATGTCGGCTTTGCCGCCTATACCGGCTTTCATAAGGAGATATTCGAGAAAGCCAATATAGTTAACAATGGATCAAAGACCATAGCAAAGACCATAATCGGCGGCCCCCATGCCACGTTTTTCGCCGATGACTGCATCTTGCATGCCCATTACGTAGTAAAAGGAGAAGGGATACAGGCTATCAAGGACATCTGCAATGGGAATGCAAATCCCGGGATCGTATTTAATCCCAAATTAGTTCATCCCGATGATATTCCCATGCCCTGCCGGGACACGCTTTACGAAGATTACAGGTTTAGAGACAACAGAATCAAAAGCGTGATGACGTCTTTTGGCTGTCCAGGTAATTGCTGTTATTGTTACAACGATTCTTATCGTAAATTGTACGGCGATAATTTCAAGGTTCGCCAGCGATCCGTTGACTTGGTAATCGAGGAATGCCTGGGCCTGAAGAAATATCCTTTGGATTTGATCTTCTTCCAGGACGATTGTTTCGGCATTTCCCCGGATTGGTTGAGTGATTTCGCCGCAAAGTACAGGGACAAAGTCGGCGTCCCATTCCATTGCCAACTGCGTCCCGAGGTTATAAATGACGATAGAATTGAGTTATTAAAGACAGCCGGATGCCATGGCGTGACAATGGCGATTGAGAGCGCTTCTGAGAAGGTTAGGAGACGTTACTTAAATCGCAAGATGTCAAACGATCAAATCCTGGATGCTTGTCGGAAGATAAAAGAAGCGGGATTCCGGCTGAGGACGGAACAAATGCTCGGACTGCCTGGGACTACCATTGATGATGAACTTGAGCTGTTACGTATGAATATCCGTATCCAGCCGGATATTGCTTGGGTTTCCATGTTTACTCCATACCTGGGGACTACGTTGGGCGACTGGTGCAAGGATCGAGGCTTGTACAACGGGACGAATGATGACTTGACCGGGACGTTCTTTTCCGATTCCAAGTTGAACTTTTATCCTGGCAGGATAGCTATGACGAATATGCTTCTCAGGATATTCTCGACTTGTGCCAAGATGCCTCATGGCGACAAGTTGGCTCAGTCCTGTTTACGCAACGGTGTTTCAGACATGGATGGTTGGTTTCATGCAGTCAAAGATCATCTTTATGATTCCTTATTATATAACACGAGGGGGATTTTATAATGAGCAGTCAAGAGACAGTTAAGATTTGTCTTCCATCGGGAATTGGAGACTGCTCGTGGGCCGTCTCAAAATTGATTAATGCCCCCGAATGGCCAAGAGTAGAGATTGAAGTAGCAAGTGGATGGCCATTTAGAACCCATCCGTATTTCGAGATGCTTGGGAAGAAGTCAACGTATGGTCAGTTTGGATTTGATGATATTGTCGCTTTTGAGAAGGTTAACCCATACAGAACATGGAAAGAGCTTGTTTCAAGAGGATATGGCTGTTACTACATTCAGCCAAATATACATCTTGAAACCAGGCCTCTTCATGAGTATCTTCCCGATCTTCCAACCAACTATCATTATCCATTGGATATTCCAGACCTAAAATCATCCAGGTTGTATAAGAAATACTTTCAGCCCCTGGAAGAATATCCTCGCTGGGTTGGAATTAGCGCGGCATCCTACCGGGGTGCCAAGGCCTGGAATACCTGGGAGTTGGATTCCTGGGCCGATCTTTGCCTAAAGCTCATTGCCGATGGCTACCATATTTGCCTTATGGGAGGCAAATGGGATGACCTGACGGATGAGCTTGAATTCCATCTTCCCGTGTCCCCCGATGACGTTCTGAACATCGTTGGCAAGACAACTTTCCCGGAAGCCTGCGCAGTCCATAAGCTCTGCAAGTTCTATATCGGCTTCTCTTCTGGCCTTGGCATTATCAGAACCGTAATGGAACTTCCGACAATTATGTTGTGGCCAGACCATCAGCAGTTGCTTAGTACTTCTTGGGCTGACCCAGAGGACTTAGAAAGCAAGAAATATATTGCCTTGCCTTACACTACACCCGATGATGTATACAGGGCATTTTCTATACAGGCAGGAAAATATTCTTAAGGAGGTATAATAGTATGATTATTTGGTTAAAAGGCGTACTGTCTGGAGCAATATCTGGTATAGCTACAGTATTACTTCTTTACTTTAGTAACTTACTGGACATAGAGAAACTGAAAAACTGGCGTAATGTGCTTTTGGTAATTGCCATAGGAGCACTTGTCGGTGTGTCCAATTACTTAAAACAAAGTCCATTACCCAAGGAGGGAGGACAATGAAGCTACTGTTAATAATACTGACAATACTGTTTCCAAGTGTAGTACTTGCTGCTCCGTATCTTGTCTGTGATCCGTATTCGTCAACCGATGTTCAACCAACCGACTTCGAGCTAGTGATTGACGGCGGTTCAGTTATCATTTCTCCAGCAGTAGATGTAACTGGTGGCAAAGCACTTAAGTATGACATAGGCGGTGTATCTGTTAGCAGTCATACTGTATCTGTCAAGGCTTGCAAGGACTACGATGTATGGGGGAGGGCTTGCAGTTCAGCTGTAAATTTTACCTTCGTAAAACCTGCTTCGGCGGTGGCTCCAAATGCACCTACGACTCTGCGGATAATAAGCCCGTAAGATGGCCGTGTATCTGGCCTTTTGGGCGGTAGGGAAATAGCTATGGATGTAACGGTAAAGATTAATAAACTTCCTTGTTCTCATGTGATATTGACCTATACGTCTGGCGCAAAAACCATGACTAAAGTTACAGTGATTCAGGAACTAAGGAAAATCTTGGTTCCTGATTCTTTTGATGAAGTGGAACAGTTATTATTTGGGCAGGTAAGAAAGATAATTGTCGAAAATCCAACAGCTTCACTTTCGGATTTAAAAACTTTGATTGAAGGAACGGTATTTAAAGTATGACTCTTCAAGTAATTAATCCGCCTATACTGATTCCTGGTTTGGTAGATTATTGCCATGGTTATTATTATAACTCCCTGCTTATAGATGCTGCTGCTGAGAAAGCGGCATTCATAACCTACGTCCCCAAGACAGGAACAATTTCAAAGGTTGGATTTAGGACTGGAGTGGTTACTACAGGCGACACTTTAAAGGTATCTCTTCAGGGTGTTAATGCTTCAGGCGATCCTGATGGAACAATACTTGCGAGTGGGAGTGCTTACCAGACACAGGTTGTTGCAGATACTGATGATAATACATGGTTTCTTGTTACCCTTGTTGCTGGAGCCTCAGTTACAAAAAATGATCCAATAGCTATCGTTATTGAATTTAACTCCTGGGTAGCAGGGAACTTAAATATTGCAGCAGGTGCGATGGGGCTTGCAACTTACCAATTATATAATTGCTATACAGATTTATATACAACTGCGTGGGCTAAAAGTGGCAATTTAATCAATGTAGCTCTCGAATATTCTGATGGCTCTTATGCCCCTGGTTTTACTCATCCAATGTCTGCTCTATCTTTTTACTCTTACAATTCAGGATCGACTCCAGATGAATATGGAAACTATTTTCAAATTCCTTTTCCTTGTAGGGCAGCGGGTATAGCTGCTTTTGTTGACCTTGAACAATCTTCTACGTTCACCTTGTATGATTCAGACGGAACTACTGTCTTAGCTTCAAAACAATTACTCCCTGCCCAAAGAGTTGCAACAGCCCCTGGTTTATTTTGGGCTTATTTTAGCGCTTCAGTTAATTTATTAAAGGATACTTGGTATAGAATGACGGTGGTTCCTAATGGAACTACAAGTATAGGTTTAAATTACTTTGCCGTCAATCTTGCTGCCCAGATGGATTCATACGCTTTAGGGCAAAAATGCTATCAAACCTCTCGAACAGATTCAGGAGCATGGACAGAGAATACTTTGAGAAGAGTAGAAGTAGCTTTAATCGTCGATGCTTTTGACGATGCAGCAGGAGCGGGTGGAGGAGGACTTCTTACGCATCCAGGAATGGATGGTGGTTGCAGAGGATAAAGCATGAAACTAATTTATAAAAAAGGCTCAACTGACGTAAC
>Ga0315268_10000814_pt1 | contig 36484 bp, 34 predicted proteins | sample C1_top_MG_FD_204535 | JGI IMG/M metagenome (GOLD analysis project Ga0315268, IMG submission 204535) | Sediment microbial communities from Yellowstone Lake, YNP, Wyoming, USA - C1_top | ecosystem: Environmental > Aquatic > Freshwater > Lake > Sediment | place: USA: Wyoming | collected 2017-08-01
GAATACTCTTGCCAGCTTGCTCTCCTCTATTAACCGTCAGCTCAACCCATGTCGGCCAGACACTTATTCCCCCCTGAGCCGAGGCTAAAGTCGAGGAGATACAGAAACCCAGAGCCAGTACCATCACTGCGATCACGCCATATCTCAGATATCCCATTGCTCAACACAAATAGAGGGCAGCAAGGCAAACCCAGACTGCCCTCTAATTCTTTGACTCCAGAATACTAAGGACTACCCACCACCAGAGTATAGGTATGAACAGCAGAATAATACCCGGAGTTCGGGTCATTCGAAGGTTGGTCGCCGGGTACTACAAGCCTGTAGACAACATTGATATTGCTACCGCCAGTCGCCGCACCATTGGTGACTACATCAGTCGGTGTGCCGGTGCTTCCGAATTCAGTGCTCGAAGTCACATAGGTGCCGCTCACTGTACCATTTGAGGTATATGTTAAGTTGGTTGAGGGTATGGAAGCACCAAGATAAGAGCATGTCAGGTTCTGGTTCTTGCTCACAGTGAGATGCCAAGCACTGTTTGATGTCACCGCTAGGGTTAAGGTCTTATTGAGATTTTGACCAGGACCCATCGTCCCAAAATCAACTACATTTTCGCCTACAACGTTGAGGGTACCACCTGATTCAACGTTTACTTTTGGAATGACCTGGCTTTGGTATTGACCGGCAGCGCTCGATGCCCCTAGTAAGAGAAAAACGATTACAGCCACTAAAACTAGCATCACCCCCAATACGTACGAAAGCCGAATGGATTTAACCTTCACTCCCATCTCCTTTCTTTATATGATTTTCTGCTACTAGAATCGTGGCAGATTGTCCTAGCAGCAGTCGAGATTATACAGGAAAAAATTTCATTATGCAAGAGGCTTTTCAAAAATCGGAGGAAATGGAGGGGTTGCTATCTGCAACTGGGGAAACATCCGACAAAAAAGAAGTGGGCGTCCTTGCGGACGCCCACTTGTCTATCACACGAAACGCTCTATGTTGTTACAGCCGCTGCTTCGTCCTGGCGATAATCTGGTCCTGCACCTCTTTATGCATATCCGTGAAGTAGGCACTGAAACCTGCCACACGGACCACTAGGGTTTGGTAGTTCTCAGGATGAACCTGAGCATCTTTCAGAACCTTATCGTCGATAACGTTGCCCTGAACATGGTGTATGCCCAGGTCAACGAATGTCTTGAGGTACGCCACGAACTTCGACCTGTTATCGCCCTCCAGGAACTCCGGCATCCACCTCTGGTTGAACAAATGGTTAAAGGTCAGCAGCGGGTCAATCTTTGCCACTGATTTCAACACGGCGGTGGGACCCTTCTTGTCAGTGCCCGGCAACGGCGAGACCGTGCCATCGCTGAACACCTCGCGGTCCCTTCTGCCATCAGGGGTTGCTCCGGTCAGTCCGCTGAAGCTGAAATAGCTGGCGCTGCCGCTGCCATCCGACTGCACATTGTAGCCATATATGGTCTTGAACTGGTGTATAGTCTGGCATGTCCTGATGTGGACCTCTCTGGCAAACAGGTCCACATAGTCGTCATCGTTGCCGAACTTTGGAGCATCGAGGAACATCTGCCGCAGCTCCTCATGCCCTTCCCAGTTGTCTTTCAGAGCCTGCAGAAGCTGCGCCATGGTGACCTTCTTGTCCTCGAAAATCAGCTTCTTCATCGCCACCAGCGCATTCACTACCGTTGTCTGTCCCACCGGCTGCATGTTAGTCTTATGCCAGACCCTGTAATCTCTGACGTCCTTGGCATTCTCAATGCAGCCATCCAGCAAAGCGGAGTTGAACGGCTGGGGCAGCCAGATCTCCTCGTTGGCGTCCGTTATATTGCTGAAGATAACTATCTTCTCGGTGAAGAACTTCACCTGCTCCAGATACGCCTTGACTACATCCTCAATGGAGGTGAAGGTAAGCGGGTCCTGAGTGGGCGGGCCTATCTGCTTCCCATCGAAGAACTTATCGTCCTTACCCCCATTCAGGGCAAACTCCAGGCACTTGGGCAGAGCAAAACCTACCCCGGCTATGCCTCGGTGCCCCATGGGCTTCCCCACCACAGCCCACCTCATACAACCCTCTACGCACCAGTTCCTGGCAGCCTCAGCCGAGAACCCCTTGCTCATCAGCCACGGCACCATGAACTCATCGTTAAATATGCCATAATGCCCTGCATCCTGTCTCATGATATCGGTGAAGCGATAGAGGAACTCGTCAGGCGTGTTCTTGTGCAGCCTGACCACCATCATCGGCTCCACCAACCCCAGAGCTTTTACGCTGTCCATGATAATGTAGGTCAGCTCATTGGTGGCATCGCGCCCCAGACTGTCCTGGCCGCCGATTGTTGCATAGCGGGGCGTAGTATGAGCGCCGCTGCCCATAATAGGCGCATTGAAGTCTGCCAGCTCTGTGAACTTGAGCCAGACGTACTCCATCAACTCCTGGGCTTCCATAGGCGTTATCTTGCCCGCATCTTTATCTTTCTTATATAACGGATACCAGAGCTGGTCTATCCTATCCCCGATACCGCTGGTCTGGATATCCAGCACCCTCACCAGAAGGAACATAAGGAACCAGGCCTGCAAGACCTCGTGGAAGTTCCGCGGCGGGTTCTCGGGTACCCAGGAACATGCCTCCGCTATCTGCTCCAGCTCCTTCTTCCTCTTTGCATCCTCTTCCACTGCCGCCATCGACTTAGCCAGCTCGGCATACCTGTGCGCCCACCTGATAGCAGCCTCAATACTTATGATAACTGCCTCCAGGAAAGCCTTCTTCTTCAGAAAATCCCTGGGATTGTCGCGGATAAGGGCCCTATCCTGTTTCACCTGTTCCAGCTTGTCCTGCGCTTCCTTCAGTATGCCTTTCAATCCTACCTTAAATACCTTCTCGTAATTGGGCACCTGCCCGGAGTGAGCGCCATGCACCCAGACAAACACACCCTGGTTCATATAAGACCAGTAGGGTTTATCTGCTTCAGGGAGGGATTGCCGCTCTGCACCCTGCACAGACTTATTGAACCAGTATTTGTTGATCTCGTGCATCTCAGCACGTTCCTCGTCGGTCAACATATCCTTGTAGCCCATCTCGATGGCTTTGTCCACCCAGCGAGAGTAGAGTTCGGGATAGCTAATCACATGGTCGGGGGACTTGGAGGAGTTGCCCGCAATGCGGTCGTAGTCATTGATATAGATGCTCATGTTGTCGAGATAATTAGCCATCGCTTTAGCCCTGCGTATGGCGATAGGCTCGCCCTCAGTCGCCTTATACGCCTGAGTCACAAAGCGGGCTCGCTCGATGTCCAGCTTCAGGGTCGGCCGGATATTGCTTATCTTACCCAGCTTCTCCTGCTCTTCGACACGGCCTATACGTTGGCCCATCATTGTCCTGAAACGCACCTGGTCCGCTATTATCTGTGTCAGCCTTTTCTCTTCTACAACCGCCATGGCAAGACCCCCTTTCTGTACTTAACCAGACTTGGATGGCAACATTGTAATGATTGCCGCCAGACATGTATGTGACTTTTGTCTCACTTCTTAATCCAGGCTGCGTAACAGCCCTCACGGTCAAAAGACTTTTTAAACCACTTTGATTATAACACAATGACTAGCTTCGGGCAAGCTCGCACACGTTTGTCAGGATTTGCTGCAGGCTCCGCCTAGGCGGCGTTCAGAGCGCCTCCACTCTTACTTGACCAAACGATAAAAAACGATTAAACTAATCCCTGTTGTTTTGCAAGTGAAAACATACTTCAAATTTATGCTAAGGGGGTAGAACAACGTGGCTGACGAGATAAAAATGGGAGTCGATATCTATGATCCCTACCAGCATCCTGAGGAATGGACTCCTGAGATGTACAAGAAGCTGGAACAGGCTAGGGACATAATTGAGGAGTGGTGGCTGCCCAACCGCCGTCAACTCGACCGCCTGGGCGGCGTCATGGCGATGACGGAGATGTCAGACGTCTATTACGGCATGCACAAGCAGATAATAGAAGATGGCTTCTATGGCCGTGTTATACCCAAGGAATACGGTGGAGTTGGCTGGAATATTTACCAGTGCGGTCTCCTATCGGCTGAGATCACCAAAATGGCTTTTACTCCCAGGATGGACGATGCCTTCGCCTACGGCGAGCCCTGGTGCCATATACTTCAAAAGTGGACACCAGACGAGAAAACTAAAAAAGAGTACTTCAAGCGAACCCTGGATGGCGGATTCTGCACTTTATGGGCCACCGACCCTGAGTCAGGCGTTGACATGGGTGCTATGCGTGGCACCGCAGCAAAGGACGGTGACTATTACATCCTCAACGGGCCCAAGTGGTGGATGGCGATGTGCAGCCCGGGCCCGGTCGGGCTTCAGTGGCACCTGGTGCTGCTGAAAACAGACCCCACCAAACGCACCAGCGGACTGACCATGTTCATCGTGAACGATGACGAGCCCGGCATCATACGAGGCCGTGAGGGAGACCTCATGGGAGCGAGATGGGGCTGCGCACGCTATGAACTGCTGCTCAAAGACCTGAAGGTGCACAAGAGCCGCCTGGCAGCCCCAGAGGGCAAAGGCCTGTTCTCCTTGGTTGATTCCATGAACAAGCACATGGGCAACCAGGCGTTCCAGGCTGTAGGAACCCAGGAAGCAGCGATAAAGATCGTTACCGAATATACCTCATCCACCATTAGATGGGACCATCCTCTGATTGAGTACCAGGGAGTCCATTTCCCCATAGCCGATATGTGGGTTAACGCCGAAGCTTCCCGCGCTATTGCTACCAAGGCAAATAGACTATATGACGAGGGCGAGGTTAACGCACTGCATGGCAAATGGTCTATCCTGGCTTTCCGCATGGCTGCCCCGGCAGCCCTCGAAGCCTGCCTCAAAGCTCTGGAACTCATGGGCGCCCGCGGTATCGAGCGTGAGGAAGGCTGGCCTCTGGAGCTGATGTACCGCGATTCCATGATCTTCCAGCTCTACCGCACCCCCAACGTCGACCGAAAGTTCCTCGCCTCTTACCTTATGCGCAAGAGGCTCTAAGCCGGTTATTTAGACACCGAGTTCGATATGTAGCTCGCTCTTCCAGTGGAAGAGCGAGCTATTATTGTAGGGGCGACCCATCGAATCGCCCCTCATATGTCATTGCGAGAAGTCCGCGAAGGACAACGAAGCAATCTCCCCGTCATCCCGTCGTATAGAACGCCCTGCCAGTCTCTTTGCCTGAGTATGTCAAAGGTTCTCCTCTCAGCGTAGGGGCAAGGTTCCCCCGCCCAATCCCCCCTTTTGGAAAGGGGGCCAGGGGGATTTCTTACATACCATTCCTGAGCAAGCAGAAATCTAGTAGCTAGTACTACTTCTACCCATTACTATTTGCCCATACCTTTTAGTACTGCGAGGCGATTGTAACGACCGTGTTCTAGTGCTATCTTCTTATACAAAGCCATCAGTAGGACATGAGCTGTTCTAAACCCCCTTGCGTCGGTGCGATTTGGAAGAGGAATAGATGCTATGAAAACAGTGCGGGAGAAAGAGCTCAAAATAATCTCCACAGGGAACGATGAGCTCGACAAGAAGATGGGTGGTGGGATACCCCTGGGAACCCTCACCCTTGTCGAAGGGCAATCCGACTCCGGCAAATCTGTGCTTACACAGCAAATGCTCTGGGGCTCACTGAATAACGGATGCACCGCTATGATCATCACCACTGAGAACACAACGAAGAGCCTGGTCACCCAAATGCAAAGCCTGAGCCTGGACATCACGGATTATCTCCTTCTTTCCCGATTGTCGATATATCCCCTGGACATCAAGAAAACGAGACAAAACCTGAGCGCAGGCATCTTGCCCCTGCTTACCGGTTGTGCCCATAGGGGCGTCGAGCTGGCGGTGATAGACTCCCTCACCTACTATTTAACCCATGCTACCATTGAGGAGGTCCTCTCCTTCTTCGAAGATTGCAAGGCGCTTACCGGCAGGGGGATGAGTATTATCTGCGTGGCGCATTCCTACGCCTTCACTGAGGAAGCCATGGTCAGGTTAGGGTCCATGTGTGATGCTCACCTGAGGCTGCGTATCGAGACCCTGGGGAGCAAGATGGTAAAGATACTGGAGGTAGCCAAGGTGCGGGGCGCCAAGCTGAACACAGGCAATATCATATCCTTTGATGTCGAACCCAACTGGGGTATCCGCGTCATCCCCTACTCCAAAGCCAAAGCCTAACAGCCCTTCTCACAAGCACATTGTCCGTCCGCAGTAGGTGTTGGCCACGTTGCTCCAAAATGTAATAACTCTTTAACCATTTGCTGTCCGATTTTATGACTTCTTCAGCCCAGACTTGATATAATGCTGGGCAGGCCACGGTGAATACTCAACATTCTACCACCCAAATTGTGCAAGGGAGCAATATGAGGAGATTATTAATCCTGGGGGCTGGCTCGGCAGGAATCGCTGCTGCACTGGAGTTGAAAAAGGCCGCCGCTCGTACTCCGGATATGGAGGTAACACTGGTTGACCAACGGAATTACCACTTTGTTACACCCATGATATATCAGGTGGTCGCCGGTAGCGTGGAGCCCAGTTTTATCTCTTCCCCTTTACGAATTCTATTGAGGCAGAAGAGTACCGCCGGGCGGTTTAGGTTCATACAGGGCAGGGTTCAGAGCATAGACATAGAGAGAAAGAAAGTCGTCACAGGTGACGGAGAGCTGGACTGGGATTATCTGGTGATAGCTTTGGGCAGCACCCCCAACTTCTTCGGTATGAATGACGTTGAGAAAAATGCAGTACGCTTCAGGTCATTGAGAGATGCCATTGACATCCACAATCGTATTCTGGACAACTGTGAGGCAGCCCTGTTAGAAAAAGATGGACAACGCCGACGCGAGCTACTCACTTTTGTGGTGGTAGGGGGCGGTCCCACCGGCGTGGAACTGTCGGCCCACCTTCAGGACTTCCTCCTCAAGGCGCTGGCACAGGATTACCCCTCCCTGACACCCCAGGTTCGGGTGATATTAGTTGAGGCCCAAGACGCTCTCCTGTCAGGCCTGAAGCCCAGTACGGCAGAGCTGGCTGCCGCCAGGTTACGCTCTCGCGGGGTTGAGGTGTTGCTAAAAACACGCATCAGCAAAGCGTGGGCTGGCGGTGTCCAGACTGCCGATGGTCAGATCATACAGACCGGTACTATAATCTGGGTAGCTGGAGTGAAACCAGTAGACCTTGTGGCTTCACTGCCATTCGACAAAGCCAAAGACGGACGAATCAAAGTGAATGAGTACCTGGCAGTGCCAAATTCACCTAATGTCTATGTTATCGGTGACTGCGCTTACCTGCAGCAGGCACATGGTTCGGGAGCCTATCCAGCAACGCACCAGGTAGCCGTACGACAGGGACCAGCATGTGCTCGAAATGTCCTCAACGCCATAACAGGCAAGCCGCAACGTCCCTTCCGCTACAGGTTCATAGGACAGATAATTTACATCGGCAGAAATGTGGCGGTGGCTCAGTTACTCGGCCTTGTTTTCGACGGTTTTGCAGCCGGATTCCTGCGGCGTCTCTTGTTCCTGGAGCAAATGATTATGTATCTCGGGCTGTTAACGGCATTCAAAAACAAGGTAGGTACGACCCTTGACTGGTTCTTTGCTTATTTCTACCATCGCAACACGGCCCGAATAGAGTGAGGGCTGAGCTTGGTCTCTCAAACAGAGAGGGAGAATATGGCAAGGGTGGTTCCGTCAGTCGAACCGATGGGCACGGTGAGGAGCAAGACCAGGATATGGCTCAAAGAAATCCGCGCCAAATTCCTGGTCGGATCAGTCGCGCTGGCTTTCTTGGGTACATCAATAGCGTGGCGGGACGGTTTCTTCAGCCTGCGTTATGCTGTTCTCGGCTTCATCGGGCTTGTCCTATGGCATATTAGTATCCAGGTCCTCAATGACTACTTCGATTATAGAAGTGGGGTTGATCTCAAAACTCAGAGAACTCCTTTTAGTGGCGGTAGCGGTGTCCTGCCTGCCCATCTGCTCAAACCTAGATCTGTTCTCAAATTCGCTCTAGTTTGCTTTGCGCTGGCCGTCCCCATATGGACGTACTTTGTCATCGCCAAAGGTCTGCTACTGCTTCCCCTTGTTGGGCTGGGGGCTGTTTGCGTCCTGCTCTACACCCCGGTTCTCACCAGATGGAGGCTGGCTGAGATCTCCTCCGGCATCGGTCTCGGCATATTGCCCATATTGATGTCCTACTTTATTCAAACAGGAGAATATACCACTGAAGCAGTGGTAGCCTCCATCCCTTGCGGGATTCTGCTTTTTAACGTTCATCTCTTGAACGAATTCCCGGATGTTGAGGCAGATAAGGTAGGGAAAAGAAAAACCATACCCATAGTATTAGGCAGGGTAAAGGCAAGCTGGATATATCTGGCTGGGGCTCTAACCGTCTACGTTTGGGTAGTGGCATGGGTCGCAGTGGGGGTTATGCCTTTGACGGCGCTGCTATCCATAGTGACCATTCCTCTCGCTCTCTGGACAACAAGGGGTGCTCTGAGCTACAAAGATAAGGTAATTTTTACGCCAATCCTGTGGGCTAACTCACTTTGTTTGATATTTACACTTGCACTGCTTGCATCTGGTTACTTATTAAGCCAGTACTAATTACACGTAGGCCTAGAGTTCAGAGCGCTCCAAATGTAGAAGGAAGACGATGTTAGGCTAGTTGACAAAAAGAGGGTGGATTTTATATAGTATCGTCCATAATATTGCTTATTAAGGGAGGGGTTGTAAATATGAAGAAATTGTCAATTATTGTTGCACTAGTCTTGGCATTGCTCCTGAGTATGATGGGCAGTCTTGCTTCTGCCCAGCCACCAGTTGATACCCCGGGACATGCCCCTGACCGTATTTTGGTTAAGTTCCAACCGGGCACGCCAGATGCGGCTAAAGCCGATGTTAATCAGAGGCTCGGCGGCAAGGTTACCGGTGTAATACCGGGAATAGATGTCCTTGTAGTAAGTGTGCCTCAGAACCAGGCAGCCGAAAAAGCGAAAGCATACGGCGCGGAGAAAAATGTTAAATTCGCCGAACCCGACTATGTGGCTACAGCGATTTTCGAACCCAACGATACTTATTTTGCAAATCAATGGGGAATGACGAAGATCCAGGCTCCGCAGGCCTGGGATGTAACCACAGGGTCGTCTGATGTGAAGATAGCAATTCTGGACACTGGCATCGACCAGAACCATCCGGACCTCTCCTCCAAAATTGTGGCTAACCAGAACTTTACCACTAGCAGCACAGTGGATGACCTCTACGGCCACGGTACCCATTGCGCTGGCATTGCTGCGGCGATTACCGATAACAACGCTGGCGTCGCCGGCGTTGGATTCAACACAAGCCTCATGAATGTAAAAGTCCTTGACGATAAGGGCAGTGGCTACTATAGCTGGATTGCTAGCGGCATTACCTGGGCGACCGATAACGGTGCCAAAGTTATCAGCATGAGCTTGGGCGGCAGCTCGGGGTCATCTACTTTGCAGAGTGCAGTGGACTATGCCTGGAACCACGGCGTCGTAGTAGTAGCTGCGGCTGGTAACAATCATAATACCAAGCCATCCTATCCTGCCTACTATGCCAACTGCATCGCTGTAGCGGCCACTGACCAGAATGATGCAAAAGCCAGCTTCTCCACCTACGGCTCCTGGGTAGATGTGGCTGCCCCAGGGGTAAGCATCTTCTCGACCGCGCCCAACCACACCAACTACCTCCAGCAACATGGGTATTTCGGCTATAATTATGGCTACTTGAGTGGCACATCGATGGCAACTCCCTTTGTTGCTGGGCTCGCTGGCCTTCTCTGGTCCACTAGCTATGGAACAAGCAATACCAGTGTTCGCAGTCGCATCGAGAGTACGGCAGACAAAATTGGAGGCACAGGTACTTACTGGCAGTATGGCAGGATCAATGCATATAAAGCAGTTGCATCGGCAGCACAGCAACCGCCATCATTATCAGTCAGTGTTTCGGCTCCCCGCCTGACAACGGCAACGAACTTCACCGTCCAGGCCACAGTCACCAATTCGGGAGAGGCCACAGCGACTGCAGCGACAGCCACCATAGTGCTGCCTTCAGGATTAAGCACAGGAGAAAGCCTGACGAAGTCACTGGGAGATATTGCAGGTAAAGCCTCGGCAACGACTTCTTGGGGAGTAACGGCTTCGGCAGATGGGCAATATACCATAACAGTTAACGCCGCTGCTGCTAATGCGTCTCCTGCGAGCGGCACAGCCACAGTTATCGTGGACACTACCCCGCCGGCTCGGGTTCAAGGCCTTACAGTTACCCCGGTGAGCAGCAGCCAGTTGAACCTCACCTGGACTGCGAACACGGAGTCGGACCTCGATCACTACAACGTCTACCGGAGTGCAACATCTGGTGGCTCATATACTTTAAGAGCCTCACCGACAATAAATTCTTACTCCGATACCGGGCTACCGGCGGCCACCACCTACTACTACGTTGTCTCAGCAGTGGATAACGTAGGTAACGTGGGACCGCAATCCGCAGAAGCATCCGGCACCACAAATCCCGCTCCGGTCAACAAGATGCATGCACAGAGCATCGCCATGGCGCTTAAGACCAGTGGGTCAAACAAATATGCAACTGCAACGGTGAGCGTTGTTGACGCAACCGGTAATCCGGTGTCAGGGGCAACAGTTTCCGGGCACTGGAGCGGTGCTACTAGCGACAGTGAGTCGAGTCTAACCAACAGCAGCGGGCAAGTAACCCTAACATCGAACCGCGTAAGACGGCCGCCCTCAGGGACCGTGTTTACCTTCACCGTGGATAATATAGTGCTAAGCGGTTGGACCTACGATTCGGCAAGTAATGTCATTACAACTAATTCGATAAGCGTCCCGTAATCTTCAGGATTGTTGGTTGGCAAACACCGGGCCTTTCTCTAGGCCCCGAGGAAGCTGCTTATGAAGCTAAACTCTGGGCCTCGTTTTCTTCCCCTCGTTTATGCATCCTCCAAAACCAGTGCATCCCCCACTCCAAAGCCCGCAAATCGAAAAGACCCGACCTGCTTCGTTGAGCCACGACTCAAATGATGCTATAATTAGCCTGAGAGCGATGGCAGCCGCTCTTTTTTAAAAGGAAGGCTTCGGGACAGGTAACATGGAAGACAGACCCAGAAAGTTGAATATCGAGGTCACCTCGAGATGCAACCTCAATTGCGATATGTGCATGAGGAAGGTCTTGATGGAGGACTCGGGCGATATGAGCCTGGAGACCTATAAGGCGCTGCTGCCGGTCTTCCCCGAACTCGAATCAGTCAACGTTATCGGCATCGGCGAGCCGCTCATGAACGAGAATATCCTCGAGATGATTAAGTTGGGCAAGAAGCATCTCCCTGCGAACGGGACCTTCAGCATCACCACCAATGCCACTTTGATCAATCAAAAGATGGCTAAGGATTTGGTAGCCTCCGGCATCGATGACATCGTCATCTCCATGGACGGCGCCACTCCTGCCACCTTCAACGACATCAGGAAACAGGCCAGTTACGACGACGTGCTCAGGAATATCGGGTTCCTGAATAAGGCAAAGAAAACGGCGGATAGCAAGACGCCACGGCTTGGGTTTGAGTTCGTCGCCATGAGAAAGAACGTCGCCGAGCTGCCGCAGCTTGTCGACCTCGCCGCCAAACACGGCATAAGCTTCATCATCGTCACCAACCTGCTCCCTCACACCGAGGAGATGACGAAGCAAGTCCTGTATGACTACAACTCGGACAAAGCTATCGAGCTGTTCAACGAAGCTGTTGCCGAAGCCAGACGCCGCAACCTCAACATGGCATTCGAAAACCTCGACGTGGAGAACTATGCCAGCGCCCTCTTCGGTGTGCCTCCGCTAAAGGACAAGCTCCGGAATCCTAAACCACTGCGGAAATGGGATGAGCGTTTGCAGAAAAAGTACCAGTTTCTGGATGATATAGTCGCTAAAGCCCGCGAACAGAACGTAGTGCTCAACTTGAAGAACCTGATGGCAAGGGACGGCACCGACCCCGAGCAGATAGCCGCTATATTCGCCGAGACCAGCGCCAGGGCAAAAAAACAGGGCATCAGCCTGGAACTGCCTCCTCTGATACCCAAAAGCCAGAGAGAATGCGGCTTCATGAAAAGCAGGATCGCCTTCATTAGCTGGGACGGCTACGTCAGGCCTTGCAACAACCTCTACCATTCCTATATATGTTATGTCAACAACAGGAAGAAAAGCATAACCAGCGTAAGCTTCGGGAATGTGTTAAAGCAGAGTTTCAACGAGACATGGAATTCGAGAGAATATCGCAGCTTCCGCAGAAACGTGGATAAGTTCGACTTCGCCCCGTGTGGGGATTGTCCTCATGCCGAGGGCTGCTTTGCGCTGCTTTCCCCGGTGTTCCGCAAGGACTGCTATGAATACACTCAGCCCTGTGGAGACTGCCCCTGGGCTAGAGGTATTCTGAAGTGCATGTAGTCAGATAGCTTTGCCCGACTCGACCAGCCAGAATCCCGCTATCACTTAGCTTGCTTGGTCCCTGACGGGTATGGAACGTTCGGGCGGTCCCCTCTCACCACTTTGAGGACATATTCGGTCTTGTTTCTCTCAGGTGGTATCTCAAACTTATATTCGACTAGCTTCCATACAGCCCGTTTGCCGCACTTGGGGCACGGGGGCAACAGCTCTCCCCGGAACTTGTAGACCCTGCTCTCCTTGGCCGAAGGTTTGCATTTTGAATCGACGATATGCTTTACAAACTCGTAATCGCCGTCGATAGGCGCCCTTATCGCAGTCCTGACCTCGGTGCCCAGCGGTATATCAATCATCTTGCGCTGCTGCATCTTTTGCCCCCTTTAAGGTTTGAATAATTACCGACGCAATTTGTTCAAATCATAACATATCATGCTGCCATTGTCGAGTAGTTTTTGATGTATACCATTTCCTTTAAAATGCACCATCTGCCGTTCGCCCTGAGCCTGTCGAAGGGCGAACGGCTCGTTCATGGTTCGACAAGCTCACCACGAACGGGACTCTACAACGCTTGTAGTCAAGAGCGACCCCCTGTGGTATTATACACATTCATGGAATATGCTGAGGTATAGCCATGGCAAAACGACAGCCGGGTCGCAGAAAGCAGGCTAGTAAAAGCGATTCGGTAAGCAGGGCGAAGAAAGATGCCAAGAGCTTCGCTCGAAGCATTGGCGGATTCATTCCGGGTTTGGGAACTATCCTCGGAATAGAGGGTGTATATCGTGATGGAAGAAAGCTGATGGCCTCAGGGCCTAAGGCTTTGAAATCCATGTTTAGCATCAGAATAGGAACGAAACGCCCCAGACGCCGCTCCACCAAAAGGTCAAGACGCTAGCAATTCAAATGTCGTTCCTTCGCTAACCAGTATATAAACATGAGCATCAGGGAGGTAATTCATGGGTTTCGTAAAATCCTACGACGAACTCGGAAGAATCGCTCGAAGCAAAAATGGATTATCCCAGTTCTACGATGCAGAAATGCTGACCGTCATGTGGGAAACTAAGCTGGAGATTGTGAAGCGCCTACTTCCGCCGCCGCTCAAGCCCCCCAGGAGGCCGCTGGCAATGGCCTTCGTTGCATACTATCCCAAGACCAACTTCTGTCCCTCTTATTATGAGGCCGGCCTTTTCCTGCGAGCCACCTTCAAAGGTGTGGAGGGCAACTACTGCCTGGCCATGCCTGTAACCAACGACATGGCGATGGCCGTCGGCCGCGAGGAATTCGGGTATCCCAAGAAATTAGCCAATATCGAGTTCAAGCGCAGCGGTAATTCTGTGAAAGGGCATATAGAGAGGCATGGACTGCGATTCTTTGAGGTACGCGCCAGATTGACCGGAAAACCGGACTCAGAGGACTTTCCCAAGCTCATGGCCAGCAAAGATAAAGATGGTGGCATAATCAACTATAATTTCAAATATTTTCTAGCTCCAGATAATGACATATTCGATTACAACCCGCGCCTTGTCAGAGAGAAGGTCATCCTTCGACCAAGGCTCGTTAAGTGGGGTGAGGCTGAGGTGAAGCTATCGTCCTCCGATTACGACCCCTGGTCAGAAGTAGAGGTACTCAAAATGCTGGGCGCTGTCTACACCGTAGGCAACAATACCATGCTGCGGGGCAGCATTGTGGCCGAAGCAGACCCGGTTGCCTTCGCTCCCTATGCAATGCTGAAATGGGACTGGTGGCCTGTGGATTAATGGCACCAAAGGAGGTTCCCTTGCCAAGCAAAGTATTCATCAGTTGCGGACAAGCTACACATGCCGAAAAGGAAATCGCCAAGAATATTCGCGATTGGCTAAAGTGCAAAGGCTATCGTTCGTACGCCGCTATTCAAACACAAAGTATCCAGGATCTGAACACAAGTATAATTGGTAATTTGTCATCTGCTGATTATTACATCTTCATTGATTTTCGCCGCGAAAAGATAAGTGATTGTCCCGAAGAATACCGTGGCTCGCTTTTCACAAATCAAGAACTTGCCATCGCGTATTTACTTAATTTTGAAAGAGCGCTTTTCTTTCGGCAATCAAAAGTACGCCTCGAAGGAATAGCTAAGTATATGGCTTCAAATGCAGTGGAGTTTAATAGGCTGAATCAAGTAGTTGGCATCGTACAGCGCGAGTTTGAGAAACGTGAAGATTCAGATGACTGGACTACCAGCTATTCGAGGCATCTTGTTGCTGCTTCAATAAAATGTGCTGGCCGGTTCCAATACAGAGACCATACCGGCAAGTACGATCAGTACATATGGCATATCCACATTGAGAATAGAACACTCGAACGTGTAGCGTTCTCAACTGCGGCTCGCCTCTACCGCATTGGCAATACTTCCAGGCTTACAGCTTCGCCAGACCAATGTTTCTTGAAATGGGCTGGTCACCAAGAGTGCTACCAAATCACCATACCGCCGAGGGAGAAGGCGGCATTTGATGCGTTTGCTATACAAGCGCAAAACCCATATGGCATCGTCTCTCTCCACAGCACCAACGATTTCCTTCCAAATGGCAAGAGGGAGCCAATTTTGAGTAGGCCTGGCAAATATGTTTTACAATATCAAATTCTTGCTCTAGACTTTCCTCCCTTGGACTTCAGAGTTGTTCTTCAGTTAACTGCCGAAAGCACTACAACAACAGCCAAGTTGCTATAGCTTCTTTGTAACCAACATCTCTGAGTTTCGGCTTACACAATGATTTTGCGTTTAACTCCCTTTTTGAAGTCTGGAATTATGACTAGCCCTCAATTGAACCCTCTCTCGCAATATGCTAAAATATTCGAGGTATTTAATCCCAAGCTGAGTGTTTTTAAACTCCCCTTTTGCGAAAGGAGCTTGATTAGATGGAGTTCGGGTTCACTGAGAAAGAGAACGCCCTGCGCAAAGAGCTCAGAGAGTTCATTGCCAGGGAGCTGCCACCTGGGTGGGTTGGAGAGGGCGGAGTCAACGAGGAATACGGCACCGACAAGGGCTGGGAGGCTGCCAAGGTGATGGCTAAGAAGCTGGCAGCCAAAAAATGGCTCACCATAGCCTGGCCCAAAGAATATGGCGGCCTAGGCGCCTCTCATATGGAGCACGTCATTTATCGAGAGGAGATGGCTTACCACTCGGTGCCTGGAGTCGACATGGGGGTAGGCGGCGTCAACTGGATAGGGCCCACACTTATGATGTTTGGAACCGAGGAACAGAAAAAGAAGCATCTGCCTAAAATAGCCGCCGGAGAGACCTTCTGGTGCACCGGCTACAGCGAGCCCGAGGTCGGCTCCGACATGGCCGCCATGAAGTGCCGCGCGGTGAGAAAAGGTGATGAATACATAATCAACGGCCAGAAGGTGTGGATTAGCGCAGGTCATCGCGCCGACTGGTGCTGGATGGGAGTCAGAACAGACCCCGAGGCACCTAAACATAGAGGAATCACCTTGATCCTCGTGGATATGAAAACCCCTGGCATAACCGTCAAACCGCTGCTCAACATGGCTGATTCCTATGCCAACTCAGAGGTCTTCCTTGACGACGCACACGTGCCTGTGGAAAACCGTATAGGAGAGGAAAACCAGGGCTGGCGCTATATCATGACAGCACTGGATTTCGAGCGGACTGCCGGGATTGACCTCACCGCCAAGGCGCATCGCATGGCAGACGAACTGGTAAAGTATTGCAGAAAGACAAAACGAGACGGCAAACCCTTGGGCGAAGACCCCCTAATACGCAACAAGCTGGCCGACCTCCTTATCGAGTGCGAAGTGGGAAGATTGATGTGTTATCGCATCGCCTGGATGGAGGACAGAAACCAGGTCCCGAACTATGAGGCTTCCACAGCCAAGACCCTGGGTGCGGAGCTGGGCCAGAGAATCAGCAACTTCGGACTGCATGTCATGGGGCTTTACGGTCAGTTGGAACACGGCCACGGGGTACCGATAAAGGGGATGTTACACGAAGCTTATCTCTACACCCGTGGCGATACCATTGCCGGCGGCACCTCGGAAATAAACCGAAACGTTATCGCCATGAGAGGCCTGGGGCTGCCCAGAGGCTAACAAGAAAAGCGTCACAAATCTAATGTAGAGGCGGGTTTAAAACTCGCCCCTAGATATTTTAGTTGATTACCTTTTCCTCAATAAGCTGGGCTATCTCCGACTCGCTCCTGCCCAGAAGCTCACGAAAGACGTAGTCGTTGTGCTGACCCAGCATCGGGGCAGGCCGTCCAACTTCGAGAGGAGTGCCACTCAGCTTAAAGGGAATGCCTGCGATAATATCGACGCCTGTCGCAGGATGCTCGACCTGCAAGTGGGTCTCGCGTGCTGCATAGTGAGGGTCTGAGAACCGCTCCGTTAAATCGAGGCAAGGGGCTGCCGCCACGCCTGCCCTCTGCAAAATGTCCGTCACTTCATAATTACTATGACCAAGTGTCCACGCCGAGATAAGCTTGTCGAGTTCCTCGAGGTTTCTCTGTCGATTGAACTTATCGCTGAACCTTTTTTCTTTGACCCACGGTGGATTGCCCATAGCATCGCAGAATCTGAGCCACTCTTCTTCAGTATCGACCGCTATGGAGACCCACCTGTCCTCACCCTGACAGCGATAGTTGTTGTGTGGAGCCATGGTAGGGCTGCGATTTCCCACGGTGCCCAAGACCCTGCCGGTCATGAAGTATTCCATGAACGCCTCGCCGATGACAGAGGCCCCTACTTCTATCTGCGCCATGTCTATATATTGCCCCTTGCCTGTCCTTTCCCTGTAATAAAGGGCAGAGAGCACAGCGAAAGCCCCATGGATTGCAGAAGTGACATCGAGATAGGGCGTTTGTTCTCCAAGCACCCGCTCACCGGGATAGCCGATTAGACTCGAGTAGCCACAGAGAGCGCCCAGGGACGGGGCATAGGTGACGATATCATACAGCGGTCCGTACTGCCCGGCAGCAGGCAAGGATATCGCGACAAGCTGCGGATTTACTTTGCTGAGCTCCGCGTATTCAAGGCCGAGCTTCTTCAGTCCCTTGGGCGAGAAATTATCGAGTGCTACATCGCTTATCTGTATCAACTCTTTTATTAAAGCCAGGCCCCGGGGATCCGACATGTCCACAGTGATGCCCAGCTTGTTGCGGTTTATGCTGTGGAAGACAAAGTCAGTCTCCGGGCCAACAGTGGAGCGTCCCGGCGTCAGCCTGGCGCTGTCCAGCCGCTTGTTAGTCTCCACCTTGATGACCTCGGCACCCATGTCAGCCAGCAACTCGCCCAGCAACGGGCCAGCCCACACCCACGAAAAATCTACGACGCGGAAACCGCTTAAAGGATAATTCGCCATTGGCTGTAATTCTCCCTTACCTTAGATAATGCCGCCTTTGCGCAACTTCACCAAATCCTCTCGGGTGTAGCCCAGGCGGCCGCAATATATTTCTTCGTTGTGCTCCCCGAGCAGCGGTGCCGGGCGGTTGAACTGCCAGGGAGTCTGCGAGAGCTTATAAGGCGCACCGGGATACTTCAATACGCCTGTCTTGGCTCGGTCCTTCTCCACAAAATAGCCTCTCTCCGCGAAATGAGAGTCGTGGGCCACCTCGTCTATGCTCCGCACCGGGGCGAAGGTTATCTGGTCGCGCCGGCATATTTCGAAGAGCTCGTCCTTGGTCTTGTCTATGATTAAAGCTTCAACCATCGCATCCATCTCGTCTGCATGTTCCAGCGCCACCATAATGCGGTCCCTGAACCTGGGGTCAGGCATCCACTCCGGAGGGCCCATGGCTTCGAGGAACCTCTTCCACTGGAAGCCCTGGATAGCGATGAGACACATATAGCCATCCTTGCAGGGGAGGATACACCAGGGATAGACGCTGATAGTGCGGTGCCCCGACCTGATGCTCTTCCTGCCTTCGAATACGCCCAGATGCACGCCATGGCCCAGATGGATGGTGGCCCATACCTCCGCCTCTGAAATATCGACGTGTTGTCCCTCACCCGTAGAGCGGCGAGCGAAAATAGCGCCCATTGTCGCTGTAGCCGCCGTAGCGCCGCCCTGATAGTGGCTCTGCGAAAGGGGTGGGTTTAAAGGCTCGCGCTTGGGCTCCCCGGTGCGCATGGTCTGCCCGCCTAAGCCAGCAGTGTTAAGGGAATGGCCTTTATAGTCTTTATAAGGACCCGTCTGCCCATAAGGGGTGATGGATGTGACGATGAGGCTCGGGTTTATCTCCTTCAGACTGGCATAGTCGAGGCCAAGGTCAGCCATCTTCTTAGGTGGGTTATTTTCCACAAAGACATCGGCATCCTTGAGCAACTGCTTCAGGATTCTCTGTCCGGTCTTTGCTTCGACATTGAGGGTGATACCCAGTTTATTAGTGTTCAGATATAAAAAAAGCCCGCTTTTCTCAGGGTGAGGCTCATCATTAAGGAAAGGGCCGTGCCGCCTCGATTCATCTCCCGAGCCGGGCTCCTCTATCTTTATCACCTCGGCACCGAGATCAGCCATCAACTTGGTGCAATAGGCTGCTGATATGAAGTTGCCGTACTCCACAATTTTAAGTCCAGAGAGCGCCTGTTCAGCCACTTTGCTAGACCTCCAATCTCTGACCAACCATCAACGCACAGCTACCACGCAATACGAGAAGGGATTTATCTCAGGATTCGACTGCCGCGACCAGCTAGATATTATGACTTAATTGCCTCGTTTGAGCAAGAGGCAGAGGGACGGACCGCCAAGTCTCTTCGAATCCAGAGACCCGAAAGCAATCGCCATAAGTCTCAGCGATTGTCTGGCACAATCTTGACCAGCAGACTGCGGCTCCGGGGGCCATCGAATTCACAAAAGAAGATGCCCTGCCAGGTTCCCAGTACCAGTTTGCCATCATCCACCAGCACCATTGCGGAACTGCCCAGTAAACTCGACTTTATGTGGGCAGGCGAGTTGCCTTCCGAGTGGCGGTAGTCGCCGTGTTGAGGCGCTATGGCTTCAAGCTGTCCAGCTATATCTTCGACAACGCTGGGATCAGCCTGCTCGTTCAGTATGACTGCAGCAGTAGTGTGGGGCACAAATAAATAGCAAACGCCGCTTTCTATGTGGCTGGAGTCCACAACCTCTTGAACGGCTCTGGTAATGTTCTGAAATTCTATCCTCGACCTTGTCTTTACATTAAGCCTGTGCAGCACGATGACCACCTTTCTTATTCTGTCTCGCTATGCTCGTCAGCGGCGACATCTCCCTGAGCTTCTGCACTATGTCCGGCAGGACAGAGAGCACATAGTCCACATCTTCGTCTGTATTATCGGTTCCCACCGTGAAGCGAAGGCTGCCATGTGCTAACTCCTCGGGGAGGTGCGTGGCAACAAGCACATGCGATGGGTCGTTGGAGCCCGTAGTACAGGCACTGCCGCTTGAGGCGGCTATGCCCAGCAAGTCCAGGTGAAGTAGGATGGATTCTCCCTCAACATACTGGAATGATAAATTCAAGTTGTTTGGCAATCGCTGCGTAGGATGACCGTTGAGATAGACTTCTCCAATCCGAGACTTTATGCCCTCAAGCAAGCGATCGCGCAGCCTCTGGCAGTATCGACTGTTCGACTCCCGGTTATCAGCAGCCATCTTAAGGGCGACAGCCGTGCCTACAATTCCGGGGACATTCTCCGTACCTGCCCTGCGGTTATTTTCCTGAGCGCCGCCTGCCTGCTGAGGCACAAAAGGTGTTCCCTTTCTCATATAGAGGATACCTGCCCCCTTGGGCCCGCGGAACTTGTGCGCCGATAAGCTCAGCATATCCACGCCCAGCTTATTCACATCAAGGTCTAGCGCCCCCGCACCCTGAACTGCGTCGGTATGGAATACTATTCTCCTCTGTTTCGCTTTGGCTTTAACCAATCTGGCAAACTCAGCCACAGGCTCGATGGTGCCTATCTCGTTGTTAGCCAGCATTATGCTCACCAGAATGGTCTTATCGGTAATCGCTTTCTCCAAATCAGCGGCGCTGACAAGTCCGAAGCGATCCACAGGGAGATAGGTTACTTTGAAACCGAACTCCCCCAGATAGTGGCAGGTATGCAGCACGGCATGATGCTCGATCGCAGAGGTGATGATGTGATTGCCTTCTTTCTTCAGGGCAAACGCTGCTCCTTTGAGTGCAGCATTGTCCGACTCGGTGCCGCCGCTGGTGAATATGACTTCTCCGGGTTTACACCCTAAAACACTTGCCACGATCATTCGCGCTTCATCTGTTGCCTTTCTCGATTCCTGGGCAATGGAGTAGATGCTCGAAGGATTGCCATAAATCTGGCTGAAATAAGGAAGCATTGCCTCCAGAACTTTCGGATGCACCGCAGTAGTGGCTGCATGATCCATGTAAATCAATTTATGCTTCAACTTTTTTCCTCCGCTGAGACACCTCTCAGCCACTGAGATAGGCCCTCTCTCATAACCCTGCGCCACGGCTATCATAGCACGCACGTCCCTGTCAATACAACGACTGAGTTAGCTTGACAATACGAAGGATGACTTGATACAATGCAAAGCGAACAATAGTTTTGCGGCCCCGTGGTGTAGCGGTCTAACATATCTGCCTGTCACGCAGAAGATCGTGGGTTCGAATCCCATCGGGGTCGCCAAAGAATCTTAAGGCGACCGCACGGTCGCCTTTACATTTGTTTGAAACGAGACAAAAGTCACATACAAGGGTCACCCCCTAAGCTAATATCTTGATATCAACAAAAAATTGGAATCGAGCTATCCAGCGGTACACGCAAAAATATCTTAATGAGAAAGGTGGTTAAAAGGAAATGCCTACATATCAGTATGAGTGCGAAAAATGCGGACACAAGTTTGAACTCCAGAGGAAAATAGGGGAAAGCGATAAAGAGCTGCAATGCCCTAAATGTGGCGATGAGCATCCGCGAAGGGATTTCCCTGAATTCAATTCATGTTCAATTAACACAATGTGGTCCTCTAGAGGTGGCGGCTGAGGCCCCCGAATGTGGTGAGGCAGTTTGCCTCTGAGAAATAATGCGACATATATAATCTCGGGATGAGTTTGGAGGGCAGGTTTGGAACCTGCCCTCCTCGTATTCTCTAACTGCCGCTTTTGCCTCGGATATTTGACTCTGCTACATTGAGGACTTAAAATTGAATATATCGTGAAAAGGATTTGAGATGAGCGCAAAAGGCTATATCGAGATCGACCAGGAGCTTTGCAAGGGCTGCGAGATTTGTATTCATTTCTGCCCCAAGCACGCCATCTCTCAATCTAGTAAAGTGAATGCCGCTGGCTATTCGCCGGCTTCCTTTAGCAAGAACGAGGAGTGCACCGGCTGCGCTATCTGCGCCTTAGTATGTCCTGAAGTGGCGATAGAGGTTTACCGTGGCTAAAGTCCTTATGACAGGCAACGCCGCCATCGGAGAGGCAGCTATCAGGGCTGGCTGCCAGTGCTACTTCGGCTACCCCATCACTCCTCAGAACGAGCTTACCGAGTACATGGCTACCCACCTCAGCCGGAGGAAAGGCTGTTCCTTCATCCAGGCAGAGAGTGAGATCGCGGCCATCAATATGGTGTACGGGGCCAGCCTGGCCGGGGCCAGAACTATGACCTCATCCTCCAGCCCCGGCATCAGCCTGAAGCAGGAGGGAATATCATATCTGGCTGCCTGCGAACTCCCCGCAGTTATTGTCAATATGTCCCGGGGCGGGCCAGGGTTAGGCAGCATCTCCGCCGCTCAATCGGACTATTTCCAGGCTACACGCGGCGGAGGCCACGGCGACTACCGAACTATAGTTTTGGCGCCATCGTCGGTACAGGAATTGGCTGACTTCACTCACTACGCCTTCGACCTCGCTGATAAGTACCTGATTCCCGTGATTATCCTGGGAGACGGCATGCTGGGCCAGATGATGGAGCCTGTGGAATTCAAACACGAGGCTCCGCAGGAACTGCCTGTCAGAAGTCGTGCTCTACGGGGCGCCAAAGGTCGGCCCAGCAGGATTATCAAGACCTTCACCTCCAAGCCGGCAGAGCTTGAGGAGATAAATTGGAGCCTGTTCCGCAGATACCAACTGATTAAAAAGCACGAAACGACATTCGAGACCTTTATGACCGACGATGCCAAACTCATCGTTGTTGCCTTCGGGATAGCGGCTAGAATTGCCAAAGGAGCGATCAAGACCGCCCGAGCGAATGGACTTAAGGTGGGGATGCTCAGGCCAATCACCCTCTGGCCTTTCCCTTCGGAGAAGGTTCAGGAACTGGCAAAAAGCGTAAAACAATACCTTGTATTCGAGATGAACATGGGACAGATGATAGAGGACGTGCAACTGGCGCTGGGAGGCAATGGCGAAGTCTCCTTCTACGGCAGGCCCGGGGGCGTGATACCCACGCCCAGCGAGGTCTACAAAGTGATCTCCCGCCTTTACTACCAGAAAGGTTTGAAATAATGGATAAGGTTTACACCCGCCCCAAGTCACTGAAGAAGGCAGTTTTCCATTACTGTCCGGGGTGCGGGCATTCCGTAGTCCACAGGCTTATCTGCGAGGTCATCGACGAGATGAACCTCCAGGAACAGGTTATTGGCATACCTCCGCCGGGGTGCTCCGTCTTCGCCTACCACTACTTCGATGTGGATATGGCAGAATCGGCTCACGGCAGAGGAGCAGCAGTTGCTACAGGGATAAAAAGGGCTTACCCCGAGGCAATAGTGTTCACCTATCAGGGCGACGGCGACTTGGCTGCCATCGGCACCGCCGAGACCATACACGCTGCCAATAGAGGTGAAAGGATAACTGCCATCTTCATCAACAACGCCGTCTACGGCATGACCGGCGGCCAGATGGCTCCCACTACGCTATTGGAGCAAAAGACCACTACCACACCATACGGGCGCGATATAAAACTCGAGGGCTACCCTATCAAGATAAGTGAGATGCTGGCCTTGACCAAGGGCGCTGTCTATATCGAGCGCACCGCGGCGAATTCACCAGCCAATATTAGAAAAACCAAAAAGGCGATACGTAAGGCATTCCAGACACAGATAGACGACCTCGGCTTCTCTCTGGTGGAGATACTTTCCCCATGCCCTACCAACTGGCGGATGACTCCCATAGAAGCATGGCAGTGGATAGACAAGGTAATGACGAAAGAATACCCATTAGGGGTAATAAAGGATATAACCGGGAAGCAAGATGCTGATTAAGACAGTCTTCGCAGGTTTCGGAGGACAGGGCGTCCTCTCCATGGGACTCAATCTCGCCCAGGCGGCGATGATGGAAGGGAAGCAGGTAACTTACCTCCCCTCCTACGGAGCGGAGGTGCGCGGCGGCACCGCCAACTGTACTGTGGTCATATCCGATGAGGAGATAGCCTCTCCAGTTGCCTCGGCCCCGGAGTTCGTCGTAGCCATGAACAAACCCTCTCTGGTCAGATTCCAGAATCAAATTCAATCAGGGGGCGTGCTCCTGGTCAACTCCAGCCTCGTAGATGCGGAACTCTCCAGGGGCGACGTTGATATTGTAAAAGTTCCCGCAGGTGAAATCGCCGACAAGCTGGACAGTCCCAAATCCGCCAACATGGTGATGCTGGGAGCATTCATCAAGAAGAGCAACCTGGTTTCCATTAACACTGTAATCGTAGAGCTAAAGAACACCTTGAAGAAAAAGGAGAAACTGATCGCCATCAACGAGAAGGCCCTGATGGCGGGTTACAACCTGGTTTGAGAGGTGCAGGATACCTCCTGCCAGGGGTATTGGGGGTGTCCCCCAATTTTTTTCTTCTCCCCCAAGACTTGGGGAGACAGAGGGAGTTGAAAAGAGGAGTAACTTATGAGCGTAAAACAGCTTTCGGTGAGTCTGGACAATGTGCCGGGCAAATTTCTGGCCGTGAGCGAATGTCTGGGCGTAGAGGGTATAAATATCAGGGCTATCTCAGTAGCCGACACATCCGACATCAGCACCGTGAGATTTGTCGTGGATGACCCCGAGAAATGCCTGAATGTCTTGAAAAGCCACGGTTATTCCGTAAAAGAGACCGAGGTTATGGCCGTAGAGGTCCCTGACCATCCTGGCGGCCTTCAGGCTATACTCAAGCCCCTCAAGGCTGCCAATATCAATGTCCTCTATCTCTATCCCTATCTGGGGAGGGGAGAAAGCGGCCAACCCATAGTCATCATGGGCGTTAACGACACTGAAGAGGCGATTAAGGTCTTGAAGAAAAACTGGGTTCTTACCTTCGGGAAAGAGATTTACGCACTGTAGCTCTAGGTTCTGGAATATGAATAGACTTATGTAAAGTAATTTATTATTCGCCAGTGTCCTCGATAATTCTCACTTTTACTTTAAGCAGGCCGAGTTTCTTGCAGGCTCTCCAGCGTCTCTCGCCATCAACGATGCGGAACCAGTTTCCGACTCTCTCCACCACAATAGGCTCTTGAAGCCCATTACATAGGATATCATCGCATAGAGCGAGAATCGCCGTTTCCTCGTATATCAGCCGGTAGTTCGGGCGGATCTTATCGATTTTTATCTCTCTGATATCTTCTTTCGACGTGTTCTTCATTTCCGCCCCTTCCTAGCCGAATCTGTGACTGACGCCGTAGCCACCCTTGGGGAAACGCCACTCTATGTTCAAATGAGGGCAGGCGATCCTGCAGGAGCCACACTCCAGACAGCCTTCGTAGTTGACACTTATATGATCCCCTTCAAGCCGGTAGACATATGCAGGACAGAAATAGAGGCAGGATTGGTCCAGGCACTCTTTGGTACATTTCTCTCCGTCCACTATGCGGAGATGGCTTTCTTCAGCTACCTTGAAACGGTCAAGAAACAGCTTGTCCTCTATTTTCATGCTCATCTTATCGCCCTCCAGCCATGCCAGAGAAGCCGGAGCAGCCTGCGGAGCGGCACCTGTTTGCGGAACTCCTTCACTATCAGTTTCTGCTTCTCCTTCTTGCTGACCCCATTTACCGTAAGCATCTCCCTCGCAGCCAAGGAGGATGCTCGTGGAAGTTCGTTAAATAGCTCCTTATTCTGATATAGAAATCTACCGAACCTCCGGTACTTCTTCATATCCTTGATAACGTATGAATCAGCAAGCCTTTCGGCGTACCTGGCCAAGCCCTTCCTGGAATAATCGCCTCGCTTCAGCGCCTCAATTATGCTTTCCGCAGCCATCTTCCCGGACGCCATAGCCAGGTTATTCCCTTCACGGTGCAGAGCATTGAACAGCATCGCCGAGTCTCCCGCGATGAGATAGCCATTGCCGTAAACCGCAGGCATAGCATCATATCCCCCCTCAGCTAGCCAGTGAGCGATATACTCCCGAGGGTGCGCTCCCGAGATGAGCGGTACAACCATGGGATGCTGCTTAAAAGCTTCAATCAGCTCATACGGTTTGATTTTGCTGGCTGCGAAATCGGCCAGGTTTGCACCGATAGAAAGGGATAAAGAGTTGCGGTTTGTGTAGATGGCCGCTACACCATCCATCCCTCCGGTGATCTCTCCTAATATTTCGATGGTCACCCCCTCCTCGCCAGAGACGCCGAAGCGTTGTTCAATGGTTGCACTGGGAAGTTCCAATATTTCCTTGACCGCCAGGGCCACAAACTCCGGTTTCGGCTCCGCTCGGAAGCCAGTTCGGGTGGCTAAAGGAGAGTTGATTCCGTCAGCCAGAAGTGTGACTTTAGCCTGCACCTCCCCCTGCTCTCTTCCTGTGCTAACCCCCACAACTCGGCCCTTCTCATCTCGGAGCAGGTCGACAACCACCGTAGAGGGAACGATTAAAGCTCCCTTCTTATGAGCCTGTTCTGCATACCAGCGGTCGAACTTAGCCCTGGTGATAGTGAAAGCGTTGTGTTTCCTAGTTGTACCAAAAATGCCGTCTCGGTATCCAATGTTGTAGCCACTTTCCTTGGACAAATACCAAATCCTGGATTCAATAATGTTCCTCTCTATCGGGCACTTGCGCTCTACGTAATCCGGCAGTACTTGAGCCAGGTCATGGCCATAAAGCACGCCACCCGACATGTTTTTGGAGCCAGGGTATTCACCCCTTTCAAAAACAATAGTCCTCACCCCTGCATCCGCCAGTATGCACGCGGCAGAGATACCAGCGGGCCCCGCCCCCACTATGGCCACATCGAAGGCTTCTTTCACTTTGAGTTTTCCTTGCTCTTGAAGGTCTGAATTCTTGCTTCCAGACCTTTGATCAACTTCGGCACTATCTCTCGATAGTCTCCTATCAAGGCGTAGTCGGCTATTTGAACCAGAGGGGCATGGCGATCGGTATTGATGGCAATTATCTTCTCCGAACCCTGCATCCCGACCAGGTGCTGTACCGCGCCAGATACTGCAACACCTATATAAATCTTGGGCGACACCGTCCTTCCTGTCTGCCCCACCTGCCTGGTATAGGGAAGGAGTCCTGCCTGCACTACCGGCCTCGAACAGCCGATAGCCCCTCCCATGAGTTCAGCAAGTTTCTCAAGCATCGGCATGGCCCCTGCATCGCAGGCCCCCTTGCCCGCAACCACCAGGACCGGAGCCCTGCCGATATCCTCGCCCACCTCCGGAGCTATAGGGACAAAATCAATAACCCGCGGCAGTGCTTCCTTGGGAGCCTCGAAATCCAGATTGCGAATCTCTCCCTGATGCTGAGGGTCTCTCTTTGGCATCTTCATTACCCCGGGCCTCACTGTGCTCATCTGAGGCCGATGGCTTCGACAAACAATGGTAGCCATGATATTGCCGCCAAAGGTGGGACGAGTCATCAGCAGCAGGCGCTCCTGCGCATCTATGTCCAGGCCCGTGCAATCGGCAGTCAGCCCTGTCTCCAACTGCGTGGCGATCACGCTTGCTAAATCTCTTCCCTGCGGAGTAGCTCCCAGGAGCAATATCTCAGGTTTGACTTGCTCACACAAATTAACCATCGCTTTACCATATACCCTTGACAAGTACGTTTGAAGCAAGGGGTTATCAACCATATAGACGATATCACAGCCATAGGTTACAGCCTCTTTAGCCAAAGGCTCTGCTCCGCTCCCTAAGAGGAATCCAAATACCTGAGTACTCAGTTTCCCAGCCAGCTCCCTGGCCTTGCCTAACAGCTCCCAGGAGACCTCGGCTCCCTTACTCGCCCGAACTTCAATAAAAACAGCTACGCCCTGATATTCATCCAATGGACGGGGCTTCTGGCCAATTCCTGTAAGCTTTTTCTTCCTGGGTTTTTCGAATATGACAGCTTCTACCGGGCAGACATCGAAGCACTTGCCGCAGCCGATGCAGACCTCAGGGTCAACCTTCGCCACACCACCCTGCATCTCTATGGCACCGACGGGACATTCCGCGACACAGAGCTGACAGCCGATACACTTGTCGGGAATGATTTCTGAGACGTCTCTACCCTTGCTGTTCTTAGGCATGATTACCCTTTGCCCTTATCAAAAAGCTCGCCAAGCAATTCCGCCTCTTTCCCCAAAAAGGCAGCCAGGAAATTATCCACAACCTGCTCGCTACTACCTGTGCCGTCAAAGATGACGCCACTTCTTTGCGGCTTAGGGACAAAGATCTCCTTGACCCATGTAGGAGAGCCTTTCAGCCCCAATCGTTCCGCCGGCGCTTCTATTTGATTAGCCCCCCACACCTTCATATCCTGCCTCAACGCACGTACAAACTCAGGAAGCGTAGCATAGCGAGGAGTAGTCAATTCCAGTTCCACAGTCAGCAGCGCGGGCAACTTGCCCTCGATTGTCTCGCTGCCACCTTCAACCTGCCGCCTCACAGTGATAGTCCTGTTCTCGACATCAACTTCAATAATCTTCGACACATAAACGAACTGGTTATAGCCTAGACGAGTGGCAGTACCTGGGCCAGTCTGCCCGGTATCACCATCAATCGCCTGCCTGCCGCAGATGACGAGGTCAACGGGGTCAGCAGCAGAAATCTTGGATATGGCTCTAGCAAGAGTGTAACTAGTGGCAAGAGTATCAGCACCGGCAAATGCCCGGTCAGATAACAGGATAGCTTCAGTAGCTCCCAGCGACAGGCATTCCCGAAGTGCTGATTCAGTTTGCGGGGGCCCCATAGAAATGACGGTTACTTTACCACCGTATTGCTCTACGAGCTGAACCCCGGCCTCGGTAGCAACGAGGTCATAGGGGTTACTTATTGACTCCACTCCGGAGCGAACTAGAGTGTTAGTCTCCGGGTCTATTTTTACCTGAGCAGTGTCAGGAACCTGTTTTATACAGCAGACAATGTGCATCGTTTAGACCCTGGATGTTAGTATCTCGCCTGCAAAAGAAAAACATCTCCTCTTCGGAGATGACAGGTACATCGGGAGTTTGAACTCTGCAGCTACTTAATTTCCCATCTCTCTGACCGCCACCCCCATGGCGCCTGGGCCGGCGTGGGTGCCTAGCACAGGGCCAACCCTTGTTAGATAGAGGGGTATATCCGGATGACTTGACTTTATGCGCTCAGCGAGCGCCTCAGCCTCTTCATTACTCGTTGTGTACGACACAGCTATCTCGCTCACCTGCGGGAATTCTTCCACAAAATCATAGAGACGATTAATAGCCTTGGCTCTGGTGCGCACCACGCCAGCAAGCATGAGCTTACCATCACGAATGGTGAGCAAAGGCTTCACTCTCAGCACTGACCCCAGCAAGCCATAGCCCTTGCCGACACGCCCTCCCCTGACCACATATTTGAGGGTATCTAGAACCATTAGAAGGTGCATCCGAGGGATAGATTCTCTCACCAGCTCAGCCACTTTTTCCAAACTCGCTCCGGTTTTAGCCTCTCTGGCAGCAGCAATAGCCAAGATTCCACAGCTCATCGCCACCGATAGGGAGTCTATAACCTCTATGTGGCATTTCTTACTAACAAGCCCTTTGCCCAATAACGCTGAGTTGTAAACGCCGCTTTCTTTAGATGTAAGATGTATCGAGATTATTTCGTTCGTCTCATCGGCAAGCTTATTATAAACATCAGCGAAGTCTTGCGGGGAAGGCACTGACGTTGTGGGGAAAACAGAATCATGATCTAGCCTGGCGTAGACCTCATCCTCGCTTATGTCCAACCTGTCACGGTAAGATTTGCCTCCAAACACCACATACGTAGGTACTATCGTAATGTCCCACTCTTTTGCCAACGGTGCCGGGATATCTGATGTGCTGTCGACCACGACCTTTACTGTCATGCGGCTCCTTCAAATCTATTTTACAATAGCCAGTCAGTTTGGTAAACTGCGTACCTGTTACGCTTCCATTGACTCAAACACAGACTGGGCGTCATGAGATCACAACCAATCGGCTTCGCTTTTGAAAAAAACGGTAGCCAAAGGTGGCAAGGTCATATCCAATGAGTATGGGCGGCCATGAAATGAAATGGGTACAGCCTCAAGGCCGCCCAGATTGCCTTGACCGCTGCCTCCGTATTCTCTGGCATCTCCGTTCAAGAGCTCTTTCCAGAACCCGCCGCGCGGCACGCCCACCTTATAGTTGAACCTGGTCATCGGCGTAAAATTGCAGGCAACCAGCACCATATCATCTCCCGCTCGCCCCTTACGCAAGAAGCTAATTACATTATGATCTGAGTCATTACAGTCTACCCACTCGAATCCAGCCGGGCTGAAATCAAGCTCATGCAACGATGGCTCGCTCATGTAAAGATGATTCAGGTTCTCAACCCATCTCTGAAGGCCGGAGTGTGGGGCATAATCGAGGAGATGCCATTCCAGGCTCTCATCGTGGTTCCATTCTCGCCACTGGCCGAACTCTCCACCCATGAAAAGCAATTTCTTCCCGGGCTGCCCATACATATAACCCAGGAGGAGCCTCAGATTGGCGAACTTTTGCCATGTGTCACCCGGCATCTTGCTCAGGAGCGCTCCCTTGCCGTGCACAACTTCATCGTGAGAAAGAGGAAGAACGAAGTTTTCAGTGAAGGCATAAAGCATGCGAAACGTCAACTGGTTATGATGGTACTTCCTATAAATAGGGTCTCGAGTGATATATACTAGCGTATCATGCATCCAGCCCATGTCCCACTTGGCGCCGAATCCCAGACCGCCTACATACGTTGGCCTGGAGACCATCGGCCAGGCGGTGGATTCCTCGGCGATCGTCTGAATATCCGGATGCTGTTTATAGACCTCCTCGTTGAAGCGGCGCAAAAATTCGATGGCCTCAAGGTTCTCTCTGCCCCCATATTTGTTTGGTATCCACTTGCCATCCTTACGAGAGTAGTCCAGATAGAGCATTGAGGCAACCGCATCCAGGCGCAGGCCGTCAGCATGATATTTATCCAGCCAGAACAGGGCGCTGCTGATAAGAAAGCTTCGCACTTCGCTACGCCCATAGTTGAAGATAAAGCTATTCCAGTCAGGATGAAGCCCTTTCTGGGGGTCTGCGTGCTCATAGAGATGAGTCCCATCGAAGAAGCCGGGCCCATGTTCATCTGTAGGAAAGTGGGACGGCACCCAATCCAGGATGACACCTATGCCTTGCTGGTGCAGGGTATCAACCAGATACATGAAATCCTGAGGAGTGCCATAGCGGCTTGTGGGAGCAAAATAGCCGGTCGACTGGTAGCCCCAGGAGGCATAAAAGGGATGCTCCATGATTGGGAGAAACTCCACATGGGTGAAGCCCATGCGCTGGACATACTCAGCCAGCCTCGGCGCCAGCTCCCTGTATGTAAGAGGCCGATTCCCCTCCTCGGGCACCCTCCGCCATGAGCCCAGATGCACCTCGTAGATAGCAATGGGGCTGTCCAATGAGTTGCGGCTGCGGCGTTTCTCTATCCATTCCGCATCGCCCCAGGTATAGTCCAAGTTCCAGACAACCGAGGCCGTCTTGGGAGGCACCTCATCATAAAATGCAAACGGATCCGTCTTATCTACTTGATATCCATTGTATCGGGAGCGAACATGATACTTGTAAAGAATTCCCTTCCCCAGGCCGGGGATAAAGCATTCCCAGATTCCTGACTGACCCCTGGGACGCATAGGGTGGCTCGCCCTGTCCCATCCATTGAAGTCCCCCGTAACATACACCTGCTCCGCATCAGGAGCCCACACGGCGAAATAAGTACCCTCCACCCCGTTTGCGTTCAGACAATGGGCTCCCAGCTTCTCATACAGGCGGGAGTGGTTCCCCTCGTTAAAAAGGTAGAGGTCATCGTCGGTCAAAAGGGTTACGTCGAAGGAGACCGGATGACTCCCATCTTTCAGCAAAGGAGTCGGTGTTAGCTCGTTATCCTCTCTTCTCTGCATCGTCGCAGGCCTCTTCCCCCGGTTCAGTGTATTCTATACTTTATTCTCCTTATTCTCGCCAAGTATAAGACGCTTCAGAGTTGAGGTCAAGGGCTGTTACTAAGGCCGTTCGCCAAAGGGGATATTGCCCCAGGATTCGGGGAACAAAGGGGGCTGAAAAGGGAATTATACCTATGGTGGGCAGTACAGGATTTGAACCTGTGACCTCTTGCGTGTGAAGCAAGCGCTCTATCCGCTGAGCTAACCGCCCCGAAAGTGAGGCCATTTTAGCCCCTTAAAAAATTTTTGTAAAGGGGGAGCACTTGCTTAGTCAAATTTCTGCACAAGGGAAATAAAGAGAACAGGACACAGTTTCCTTCTGGTTAGTGAGTAGTATCTATGATATAATGCCACATACGTTACACAGTTGCCGTTCTAGAGAGGAACGCATCTTGACCGGGAGTGAATTTTTCAAGCTAATATTAACGTAGCTCCGGCGCTGTGTAGTAGCAACAATACCAGAATATGCTAATAATACCTCTGGTTTTTTATTTATGCTACAAAACTTGCTACGACTTACACGAAATAGTCTGGGCTACTTCGTCGCCAACTTTGTATCGGTATTCCTCGCTGTAATATTTCTCCCTCTTTATACACGTTTCCTGACACCCGCTGATTATGGAATCATTTCCATTGCCGCCTCAGTGACGGCTTTTCTTCTTGCTTTCTTACAGTTGGGGTTGATGGGTGCTTATGCCCGCTTCTACTTTGATTTTAAGCATGACACCGCAGAGTTGAAAAGACATATATCTACCATCTTCATCTTTCTAACCTTCTACGGCTTGCTGCTCACCTTACTGATTACATTCCTGGGTAAAGGAATCCAAGCTTTTATCCCTGGTGTCCCTTTCTCACCTTACATCCAATTGGCAATATGGTCGAGCTATCTCTCCCTACTCTTTCAACTCAGACTGACCCTATATCAAACAGAACAGAAGGCAAAGCAGTATGCCGGTATTTTTATCGCCAACGTTGTCTTTCAAACCATACTTACGATCGTCTTGGTAGTTGTTTTCAAGAAAGGCGCTTTAGGCTATATTACCGCCGGCCTGGCAAGCAATTTCGTCTTCAGCCTCGCCTCCTTGCTGTTATTGCGCCAGTATCTCAGTCCAATTATTGATATTGCTAAGCTAAGAACTTCACTACGCTATGGATTACCTTTAGTACCTCATATGCTCGGTGGTTGGATGTTCGTTTTAGCCGACAGAATGATACTGAACAAATTGGTAAATACAGCTGAAACCGGTCTCTATTCTGTGGGGTATCAAATAGGAGCGGCAATGAACATAGTGGCAATGTCAATTAATTTCGCCTGGTCTCCCTTCTTCATGTCACAAATGAAGGACAAGGGAGATGAGGCAAAAGGAGAGGTAGCGAGATTCGCCACCTATTGGGTAACCGTGATGTGCTTTGTTTTTTTGCTTCTCAGCCTCTTCTCTCACGAGGCAACAGCTCTGCTTACAGGACAACCATATCACGGGGCTTATAAGATAGTACCGCTGGTAGCTTTAGGTTATCTATTTGGCGGATTCTACTACGTAGTGGTCAACCCTTTGTTCTGGCTAGGCAAAACGCCTTTGATAGCTGTGGCTACCGTAACGGGTGGATTACTCAATGTGGGGCTTTGTTTCCTGTTTATTCCCCATATGCAAATGATGGGAGCAGCTCTAGCAACAGCTCTGTCCAATCTCTACTGTTTTCTGTTCATTGCCTTCTTTTCACTTCGGTCATTCAAAATCCCGTATGAGTATAAACGACTGGCTATTGTTCTTGTGATTACAGGCATGTGCTACCTATTGTCGCTGCCTGTCTCCCATATCGGGAACATCTATATAGCTTTTGCTGTTAAATTACCTATAATAGCAGCATTCCCCATACTGCTCATTCTAGCGCGCTTCCCCGAACTGGCTGAAAAAAAAGCGGTCGGTGAACTGGTTAAAACGACTATGTCATCTGTGCGAACCAGAGCAACCAACTTGTTCGGGCGCTTCAAGGGGACAGGCAAATAGCGTAAAGAAGACCTCAGCGCTCCTGCCGTTATACTCTAATTTCGTAAAAAGCTACCAAGGCCTGAGTTGTCGTGATAGAATGTCAAAATAGATAGTGCGCTCGATAGCACTGGATAACATGAATAAGGCAAATAATCAGAAAATGCAGGTATCAAGCAGACAGTACTATCCACAACTAGACTTCGTTAAGGCGTTAGCCATCATTGCCGTGTTGGTGCTGCACACCCTGAATGTCAACCAGCTATATGGGATATCCTGGCAATTCCATGTGCAGCAGGGTGTACCTATTTTCTTTGTGGTTATAGGGATAACCTCCTTAATTACCTTTGCTGACAAGGGCCTATATTCAATCGCTTACTTTAGACGCAGGTTCGAAAGGATAATCTTCCCATTCATGCTCACATTCCTGGTGGTGCTGTTTGGGATCGCCATAGTCACAGTCGCGAAGGCATACGACCCGAATCTCTTCACGCATTTTCAGACATATTGGGGTTAGCAACTAGCCATCGGGTTACTGCCGCGTTACAGGCCAGGGAACTACTTTGTGACCATAATGCTTCAATTCATCCTTGTAGCCCCCTTGATAATGTGGCTCTACAGAAAATCCCCGATGGCAGCACTGTTGGTCCTCTTTGGAATTGACCTAGCATTTGAATTTGCAGCACCACACGTGTTTACCGGCGATGCCTACTTATATGCTGCATGTATATTTAGGTACTTTGCGGCAATTGCCTTGGGTCTATGGATTGGAAAGGAATTTCTGGCAACAGGGAAAACAGGCTTCTGGACCAAGAGAAGTGCCTTAATATGGCTGCTCTTACCATTATCACTGTGGTATCTAATTGAGGCACAAAATATCAAGCAACCATTCAGCCTCTTCAAGCCCGAGTGGAGCAGCCAGAACATAATCTCATATGCTTATACCGCCCTACTGGTGATGCTACTGGTAAAAGCATGGGAATACCTCTCCAGACTTAAATTGATGCCGATACTAAAGTTGGGCAAGGCCTCATACCATATTTTCTTGGTTCAGATTGTATATTTCGCTTTCCTCCCCTATACTCCCAACAACGTGGCAGTTCGGCTTGTGATGAACATTGTCGTTTGCTGCCTGGTGGGGCTTGCATTCCAAGAGGTCGAACAAAGGCTTCTAAGAATGCTCAAGGGTTTTGCCCATAACAAATCGGTCAAATCCATAGAGGCTGAGACCAAAATATCTTCAAATTGATCTACTGCCCTACTTCAAAATAATAGACCGCCCTCATACGTGAGATTAGAGTTAGCGAGTATGATATAATTACAGCGGCTTTTAAACGCAACTCACCAGTAGCAAGAATATTTATCTCAACGCGCTGTTGATTGGAGCATCTGAATAGAATGTTTGGCGGGCAGATAACGGTTTTAGGTATCATCCCGGCGCGGGGCGGTTCCAAGTCGATCCCTGGCAAGAATATTGCTATGGTAGCCGGAAAACCGCTGATTGCCTATACCATCCAAGCCGCGCTGGATGCCAAGTCCCTCGGTCGAGTGGTGGTCTCCACAGACTCGGAGGAAATTGCGGAGGTAGCACGTTCATTCGGCGCGGAGACCCCCTTCTTGCGCCCCCCTGAGCTGGCTCAAGATGATACTCCCGGCATTGAGCCTGTTATACACGCTGTACGTTGGTTGGATGAGCATGAGAGCTATCGTCCGGACTATGTAATGGTCCTGCAACCAACGTCCCCACTTCGCGCCACAGAGGATATTGAAGCTGCTGTGCAATTGGCTCGAGAACGGCAGGCAGATAGCGTGGTGAGCGTTTGTACTGCGCAGCAACATCCTTACTGGATGAAGAGGGTCACAAAAGACGGCAAGCTGGTTGATTTCCTTCAGACGGATAAAGCCTATACCAGTCGACAGAGTTTACCTTCAGTTTACGCGTTGAACGGTGCCATCTATCTGGCCCGGCGCGAGATACTGCTGGAGCGAAAAACGTTTTACACTGACCGCACTTATGCCTATATCATGCCCGAGGAGAGATCCCTTGATGTTGACATCAAGCTTGACCTTAAGCTTGCAGAATTATTGATCAGAGAAAGAGCTTGCGGCCAAACGCGATGATAACGATAAAGATAGGTAATAGATTGATAGGGGACGGGAGGACTTGCTTCATCATCGCTGAAGCCGGGGTGAACCATAATGGCGATATAAAGCTCGCTAAGAAGCTTATCGATATCGCTAGAGATGCCGGTGCCGATGCCGTGAAATTCCAAAGCTTTAAAGCTGAGAATGTAGTCACCCAAAAGGCTCAAAAAGCGAAGTATCAGAAGCAAACCACTGGCTCTTCAGAATCCCAATATGAGATGATAAAGAAGCTGGAACTCTCGGGCGCCGATTTCAAGAAGCTGGCCCTCTATGCTCGCAAGAGGGATATTATGTTTCTGTCCACTCCCTTCGATAAGGAGAGCGTTGACCTGTTGGACAAACTGGGTGTGCCAGCGTTTAAGGTCGCCTCAGGTGAGATAACCAATTTCCCTTTACTAAGATATATAGCGAAAAAGGGTAAACCTGTTATATTATCAACGGGGATGTCCACGTTGGAAGAGATAGACGAGGCTCTGCAAGTTATCAGGAGCGAAGGGGTAAAAGACATTATTTTACTCCACTGCGTAACCGCC
>Ga0315268_10000815_pt1 | contig 36481 bp, 34 predicted proteins | sample C1_top_MG_FD_204535 | JGI IMG/M metagenome (GOLD analysis project Ga0315268, IMG submission 204535) | Sediment microbial communities from Yellowstone Lake, YNP, Wyoming, USA - C1_top | ecosystem: Environmental > Aquatic > Freshwater > Lake > Sediment | place: USA: Wyoming | collected 2017-08-01
ACTCATTGTTCACTTTGATTTCCATGGGGATCGCTCGCTCTATTTCTTCTTCTTGGACTTCTTAGGGGGTTTCTTGGCGGGTTTGGGCTTTCTCGCCTTAGCTTCTGGACGTTTTATCGGTGTCGGAGCCGGCTTGACTTCCGGTTTCTTCACTGGGGGTGGCTTCTCTTCGGGCTCGACTTCTCCTGTGAACACCATGGTATTGACTTGATACGTTTCGTCTGTTATCATTTGGCCGCGGACGAGTTTTCTTCTGCGCTCCCCGGACTTCGTTGGCCTGAACCCAACCCCGCCGGCTAGGATGACATATTTCTTCCCGCCGCCGTGAACATCCGCTCGCATTGGGACACCGTCTTTGTCACATCCGCCTGTAATCTTCAGTTTGCTGCCGGAAAATCCGATCTGGGATCCGTCTATGATCTCTCCAATGCTCCGGCCAATGAGAACTTGGGCTTTGGGTCCTTCAAGCTCCGCTACGGTCGCCTTTCTCGTCTGTGGGTCCGACACAATCATTTTGAACTTTGCCATGATGCGCACCAAGCGGAGCGAAGTTGTAGATACGCAAAGTCAGGCGTTTATTAATGTTGTTAGCTCTGCTTGACAGGACCCCACGCTACACTCATTGTTTTCTCAAGAAGGCTTCAAGTTCCTTCAGATTGAGAAAGGCCATCTCGTACCGGGGCTCCGTTCTTCTCTCAAGCCAGACGTGCCGGGTCTTCATTCCTCTGAGCCCATTCAGTAGGGTATCAAGGGTCACAGAGTCGACGTGTCCTTGACCACCGGAGCCTGTCGCGGATTCCACGAGCATCCGGCGCTCATCTGCAGTGCGAGCGACATCTCTAGTTCTGAAGTACGTGGGGACAGAGTCTATTCCTTTGGCGATTCCGAAGATCGTTCCGTCTTTGAGTTCGATTAGGACTAGGTCGTACTGATGGATCTCGTTGACGATGTGAAGGATCTCGGTCTCCGAAATCATCGAGAACCCAAGTCCGACGAGTGAAGATAAGCTCACGCTATCGCTTAAGATTGTTGTATGATCGTGATTACGGTGCGAACTGGCTCCGAACTGATCGCGAGCAGGGATTTTTCTTACAGAAACATTGATTAAAGGAGGCCGGCGGCATAGACTAGCCGCTGGCAGATGTGCAGGAGAAGCGAATGCCAAAGCCGTCTTACGTTAAGTTCGAGGTCTCAAAGGAGATAATCGACAAAGCCCTACAGGTCGTACAGGTTGCGAAGGATTCAGGTAAGATAAGGAAGGGAACAAACGAATCCACGAAAGCTATCGAGCGCGGGATCGCAAAGCTAGTGCTCATAGCAGAGGATGTGGAGCCGCCTCAGGTGGTAGCCCACTTGCCAATCCTTTGCGAGGAGCGGAAGATCCCTTACATTTTCGTTCCAAGCAAACTTGACCTAGGCAGATCAGCTGGTATCGATGTCGGATGTGCCGCCGTGTCGGTCGTGGAGGCAGGAGAAGGCGCAAACACACTGAAGGATATCGCAGCATCAGCTGAGCGCCTTAGGTCTGGCAGCGGGGCCAAGGCGTAGACATGTCTTCAGCACGCGAGAAATCAAGAGAGGAACCTACGCCTGCCGAGGTTACGCAGGTAATAGGCAGAACCGGCGTCACGGGCGAAGTGATACAGGTACGAGTTAGGCTGCTCGAAGGAAAAGACAAGGGACGAATCATAACCAGGAACATAAAGGGCCCCATTAGAGTCGGCGACATACTCACGCTCAGAGAAACCGAACGTGAAGCCAAGAAGATCAGGTAGTGTTACGCATTGCCGAGGACGAACAAATGCTCTTTCTGCGGCAAGCCGTTTCCACCAGCCACAGGAATGATGTACATTCGAAACGACGGCACCATACTGCACTTCTGCTCCGCACGGTGCAGGAAGAGCCTTCTCATCTACAAGAGAGATCCACGCAAGCTGAAATGGACAACATACTACGGGAAGAAGGAACGCGGCTGATCGACCTCACTTGGGCCGATTCCGCAAAACGCTCGTTCTAGTTTTCAGAGTCCCCACATTGGGTTCTGGCGGCGCTTCAGCTGGATAAGACTGCTGACCAGCTCGTTCTCTTCGGGCGTGAGTTCAGTCAGAAACTTGGTCTGCAGGATCTTCGCATGCTTTTCGGGGACATCCACAACTAGGTTTTCCCCTTCAACCACGTTTCTGCCCACAATTCCCTTGTCAATCGACGCTGCAACTTGCATGCCTTTTGTTGCCTCCTGAAGATCCTTCCCCTTGTCCTGGATCTGCATGACTTCACCGATTCTTCGCCCGTTCTCATCCATGAGCGGGTACTTTGGGCGGATACGACCAGCCAAGACTTCGACCCCAACGACAGCCGGTTTGCTTCTCCTGAAAACAAATCCAGGAAGCACTTTGACTAGTCCGGGCCTGATCATGCTTTCGAGCTCCGCCTTAACGCCGGCCGCCCGCTGCTCCTCGAACCAGTTGAGGTAGTTCTCAAGCAGGTGGTAGATTATCTCAGCGTTGAAGATTGGAATGCCTGCGCTGGTCGCCTCTTGCTGGGCATCGGGCAGGACCTTGACGTTGAACGCTAGCACGACGGCATGCAGTCTATCGTCGACCCAGACGGCTTCGGCCTCCGCTATGTCCCGTTTCGAGACATCACCCACATCGGCCAGTCGAAGCGGGACACCGTAGTTTGACAGCGATGTTGTGATGGCTTCGAGTGAACCAAGAGTGTCGGTCTTCAGGATGACGCCATCGCGATCGGTCTGTATTCGAAGTTTCTCAACCTCCTCGTCTATCATCCGAGCATACTCTTTTATGTTCTTCCCGTGGGGGACAGCGTAAATTGCTGATCCTGCCAAGGCGTCGTCAAGGTTCGGCGCAGCGATCTTTACTCCTGACGCAGCGGCTATCCGTTCCGCGCTCACGAACCTGTCCCTAGGATCGCGAATCTCATCGAGCGGTTTGGGAAGAAGAAGTGCGCGAACTTTCGTTGTGAGTGGTCCTTGTCTTCCTCCGAGCACGATCGTGTCGTTGACCTTGAGGACGCCATCGTAGATGATCGCGTTTATCGTCATGCCCAGACCCGGTTCTTCTTTGACCTCAAGGACTGTTCCAAGCGCAGGACCCGCTCTGGTCTGGAGTTTGTCATGCATGTAGGCTTGTGTTAGCCCCGCGAGAACGACCAGGAGTTCTGGTATCCCCTCGCCCGTGCGAGCGCAGGTTGGAATTATCGCGACATCTTTCGTGAAGTCTGTGATTCTGTCGAATCGCTCTGACCTGAAGCCGAGTCTTGACAGAGTGCCCATTATGGTGTAGATTCGGTTGTCAAGCTCGGTCTGGATCTCGGGCGCCTGTTGCTTGTAAGAGACCACGAAGGAGGCATCCGGTGTGGACTTCCATCCCTTTATGAGGTCGACCTTGTTAGCGGCGACCACGAAGGGCGTCTTCCTGCTCTTCAGAATATTCAACGATTCGGTGGTCTGAGGCTCAACTCCTTTCGAGATATCGATTACTAGAATGGCTATGTCGGCTGCGGAGCCGCCTCTTCGTCTGAGGTTTGAGAACGTTTCATGTCCAGGGGTGTCGATGAATAGGAGCCCTGGTACCTGTATTGTAATGTGAAACTGATCTAGGAGAGGGCCGCAGATGTCCTTGATGACAGCAGAGGGCAGCAGGCTTGCCCCTATCCATTGAGTTATCTGCCCGGGTTCCCGGGATGCGACAGATGTGCCTCTGATCTTGTCAAGAAGCGTTGTCTTACCGTGATCAACGTGGCCGAGCACCGCCACGATTGGTTGTCGTAGAGGCATCTCCCGTCATCACTGGACTAGTCATCGCTTGATGAAGGTCGATCTCTCTTAAACATTTGAGATGATGACGATGACGCATGATGGGCCAGATCTGCGTGCGGTTTCAGTCGGCACTCATCCAGATGAGTGGAAGCTACGCCGCTATCCACTGCGTGCTTTGTTATGATGGGCCTGAGATCTGCATGTTGTCAACGCGAACGTACGGTGCAACGCACCCGAATGCGTAACCTGTGACAATCTCCGGCCTGTTAGAGAGCCCGCTTATTCTATTGATCACATCCAATGCTGAACCGCTCATGCTGCCGCCCACTATCGCCTCACCTAATTCGCCGTTCTGAATTTCCTGGGCGTTTCTTATCTCGGAACCGAACCTTGTCGTTATCTCGTCCGGATTGAGCCAGGCTGCTTGATGGATGAGAATACCCTCCTTCACATCTTCTACTAGTGCATCAAGACTGTCATGCCCAGGTTTCAGAGTCAAGTTTGTGGTGAAATTTGCAGGGGGAACCTGATACCGCTCGTCAACATCCCCAAATCCTCTTGGCCGAATGCCGTTGCCAGTAGGCTTGGCGCCCAAGACCTGGGCGTAAAGCTGATCTTGAACGTGATGCCTGAATATTCCTCTTTCAATGATCTTCGTTCTCCGTTGCGGTTCCCCTTCGTCGTCGAATGGGCTCGTGCGCAATCCGTATGGGTAGAGTCCGTCATCCACAACGTCAAGCTGATCCGAAGCTACTTTCGCTCCTTCCTTGAACTGGGACAGATTCTGGTGCACAGCTTCACCGCTGGCGTGGAAGCCAATGGTTGGAACGAGAATGTCGCACGCAATCGCAGGCGACAAGATTACGGTGGTCTCCTTGGTTTTCGGTGGATGGCGTTTAAGGCAACTTCTCGCAATGTCCAGCCATTCAGGCACGATCTTTGTCGGTTCTAGGTCCGCGATTCTCCTTGCATATCGCGTGGGCCAGAATTCGGTCGGGTTGCTTCCTGTCCCGATTTTCAAAGCCATTTCCAAGTAGATGTATGTGCCTTTGGACCTCGACGATAGTCCGCGGCTGTTTAGAATCTTGGTTTCGACCACGTACGCTCTAACTTTCCCGAATGTCATCAAGATTTCCTTGGAATCAGAGACCATTCCCTGGACTGCTTCAGCGTAATCCCTGGCGGCTGCTTCGGGATTCGTTAGGATCCTTCGATCAACTATCTGAACAGACGGCAGCTTCTTCTTGACGGGGAGTTCAAAGAAGGGTGTGCGATTCATCTTGGCGAGCTCATGCGCCTTCTCTGCTGTCGCCTCGAGTTCCCCTTCCGAGTTGCAAGAAGCAAATCCTACCCCCGCTCCGCCATTCCGCGGCGTTATGACCCTGATTCCATATCCTACGTTCTCCTGTCGAATTGACGCTTCTGTTCTGCTCTGCCTGAGCTGTATGTCCACTCTCCGCGATTGCTGAATGAAGACCTCCCACTGTGCTCTGGTCGCTCTATCCAGTGCGGATTGAATGTTCATCCGATCACCGCGGTTGTTCTCCACCATGTCCCGCCACTTCCAACTGGGATGTAGTCTTCAGATCCCTTTCCACAAGTGCCTGCCTCAACCTGAAACCCCTCCTTGCTCACCGCGTCCACGTTGCCAAGAACTTCGAGGACGCGTCCGCTGAGCGCGATCGACTTGATCGGTTTCGTCTTTTGTCCATTCTCAATCAGGTACCCTCTCTTCGCGATGACTTGCATCCCCCCTCCGAGAGGGTCTTCCATTCCAGACTGCCAATGCACAAGCATCACGCCATGCTTGGTGTCCTTGATCATGTCGTCGACGCTCCAATCGCCTGGCTTCGCGTAGGTATTGCTCATTCTGATGAACCGTCGCCTAGTTGCATTCTGCGTTCGTGAGTTTCCTGTGAGGCTTGCCTTCATCGCGACGGCGGTTTCCATATCATGGATAAATGAGACCAGTACACCGTTCTCGACGATCGTGTTCTTCCTCGATAGTGTCCCGTCATCATCAAAGTAGTAACTGCCATATGCTCCTTCGAGGGTGGGATCCTCATACATTGTTACTAGGTCGGATGCAACTTTCTTTCCAATCATGTCTTTGAGGTATGATCTCCCCCTGAGGGCTTGATCCGCTTCAAGACCGTGACCGAACGACTCGTGGCAGACTGTGCCAACTACTCCCGGGTCGAGAATGACTTTGTGAAGGCCGAGAGGTGGGGCAGCTGCTTTGAGCTGCTCCGCCGCGCTCTGGACAGTGCCCTTAACAACGGTTTCCGTGAGATCGTCCACAACCTCATAACCCACAACCCCTCCCATCAGCACATAGTCGTAGTCGGTCACGCCGTCTTCTTTGACGATAACGGCCAACATTATTCTCGTCCGCGGGACAAGCTGCCTCGCCTCTGTCCCTTGAGATGTCACGAGCGTTCTTTCCATATAGGATTCTGAATAATCTACTCGGACATCGACAATCCTTGGATCCATGGACTGTGCGAGACTGAATATGTTGCGAACGGTTCGCAACTTCTCCTCAAGCGTCACGTCTCGAGCATCCTTCTTCACTGGCGCCTTCTTGTCGAGTTTGATTGCATCAGGTCGGCACAGCTGAGGTGCATCCGTTGACCTCGACCTATTCAGACTCCTGGCGAGTCTAGCGATGGTGCGATGGTCAGTCCTGTTCGTATTCGAGTAGACCCATCCTCGGTTTGTGAATCCTCTAAGCGAAACGCCCTTGATCGACCTCGTGCTCATGCTTTCCCGATCCTTGTTCTTTCGAATACTGAGGTCGACCTGCCAATTGTAAAGTCCATCAGCGTAGGTCAACCGGACGCCTTTGAGGGCTTGCTGAAGATCATCCATTGCGCTGTCCGATTCATCAGCTCTTTTCCTTTCCATGTGAGGCACGACGCGAATCGGAATGTGGAGCGCGAAAGATGAATTAAAGTTGATCCATTGCTCCACCACGATGGTGGCAAGTCGCTCTCCTTGTGGGCACAACTAGTCGTTCTTCTCTAATCATGACGTCACCCACTCGTCGGGGGAAGAATCTCCAAACGCAGCTTTGCCTGACAATGTGTCTCTCGCCTCATCTACTGGCTTCAGTGAAAAAAGAGGCAGTTGTCATGGACTTGCCCCTGAACAGACTAGCTAGTTTTGCCATGTGCAGGGTGGTGCGCACTTTTATTCAGCGTCACTATCTAGCAGCCGAGGCCTCGTTCACATGAGCACCACCGAAAACGACGTATTCTCTCTGCTTGCAAGACCCGTTCTTGAGGCAGTGCGTGAACGCGGCTTCATCGCACCGACGGAACCCCAAGCGCAAGCCATCCCAAAGATTATCGATGGCAATAACGTCCTACTGATCTCACCCACGGCCTCAGGGAAGACCGAAGCAGCAGTTCTTCCCATCCTAAGTCGCTTCATCACCTCAAAGACCGATGAGCCCGGAATAGCCATCTTATACATTTCTCCCCTCCGCGCGCTGAATCGTGACCTGCTCCAAAGACTCGAGTGGTGGTGCCACCGCGTAGACGTCAGGATCGCAGTTAGACACGGCGATACAGAGACGAAAGAACGTGGGATACAGTCACACCACCCGCCTGACATGTTGATCCTGACGCCCGAAACCCTGCAAGCCATCATGCCAGGAAGGATAATGCGAAAGAATCTCCGCAAAGTCGCGTACGTAGTGGTGGACGAGGTACACGAACTTGCAGAGGACAAGCGAGGAAGCCAACTCGCACTCGCACTCGAAAGACTTCGATGGATCACAGGAAGAGACTTTCAGATAGTTGGGTTATCTGCGACGATCGGAACGCCAGAAAGAGTTGCAGAATTCCTAGTTGGAGCCAATCGACCTGTTACCATAGTGCATGTTCCAGTAGGACGAAAGATGAACGTGAAGGTCGAGTTGCCCCAATTTGACGCCGAGAGCTCTCGGCTTGCCACGAAACTATTCACTCACCCTGAAGTAGCGGCGCGCTTGAGGCTGATGCGGGAGCTCATCGAGGAACACCAGTCTGTGATCTTGTTCACGAATACTCGCGCCGTCGCGGAGGTCTTGGCAAGTCGGTTCAAGGTCTGGGACATGGATTTTCCCGTCTCAATCCATCACGGATCCCTCGCCAAACCATCACGTGTGTCAGCGGAACAGGGATTGAAGAGTGGTGAGCTGAAGGGACTTGTTGCCACCTCATCGCTCGAACTTGGAATAGACGTCGGAAGAATTGACTTCATCATACAGTACATGAGTCCACGTCAAGTGACCAGACTGATCCAGCGAGTGGGAAGAAGCGGACACAGCGTTGGCCGCGTTGCTGAGGGAGTGATTATCGCAATGGACTCAGATGACGCCCTCGAGGCGCTGGCAATAGCGCGGCGCGCGATGCAGGAAGAACTGGAGCCAGTGGAGGTGCCGGAGAAACCGCTTGATGTTTTGACCCACCAGATCGTTGGTCTATTGACACAGAAAAGCCGCTGGTACATCCTCGAAATACTAGACGTTTTCAAGAATGCAGGTCCATACAAGAATCTCACCGAGTCAGACCTCACACGCGTAGTCGATTACATGCATTCGCGGTTTCCAAGACTGTGCTGGTTTTCCCCTCAAGACCAAGTTGTGCTCCGGCCCCGCCGACTGAAGGACATATACACATACTATTTCGGAAAACTCTCAATGATCCCAGATGAAAAACAGTATCTAGTGATCGACAAGTCGGGGAACTCGCCGGTAGGAGTTCTGGACGAAGCATTTGTCGCGGAATATGGCACGCCCGGAACGAAGTTCATAGTCCGCGGAAGTCCTTGGAAGATGGAGAGCATCAAAGGAGAGACCATCTACGTTCGGGCAATAACTGACCCAACCGGCGCGATACCGAGCTGGATAGGCGAGGAGATCCCAGTGCCATACGAAGTCGGAATCGAGGTTGGAGGAATTCGACGACGCGCAGTCAACGGGCTCCAGAGCGGAAAAGACAGAGAATCAATAGCGTTCGAGTTGTCAAGTCAATACTCATGTCACCTCGAAACAATGCAAGCGGCACTATCAGAGACCTTCGATCAAGCCGCCCTCAATATCGATGTCCCAACAGACGAGGTTGTCACCCTAGAGGACTGGGACGAGTATGTCGTGATCTGTTGTCATTTTGGATTGTTGGTCAACCGAACGCTTGCCAGACTGGTTGGGCATATTCTGTCAGAGGAGGCCGGATCGACTGTGGGAGTTCAACAGGACGCGTACAGGATCATCATCCAGTCAGCCGGCATCGCAGACGCAACTAGAATCGCAGGCGTGTTACGTAGGCTCGGGGACATGGACCTTGAAGACTTGGCGAGGAAGGCATCTCTGAAGACCGGCATGTTCAAGCGCAGGATGGTTCATGTTGCGAAACGATTCGGCGCAATCTCCAGATGGGCAGACCTTAGCAGCGTGCGCCTTGGAAGATTGATGAAGACGTTTGAAGGCACCGTTATCTCCGAAGAGACCCTCAACGAAACGGTGAGAAAAGATCTTGATCTTCCCAATACGAGGAAGGTGCTGAATGCCATACGAGACAGAAACATCAAGTTGATAGTACACCAAGATTTGCAGGAGCTCACCCCGATCGCCAAACTCGGGATCGAACGCATAAGCATGAAGACTGATCTAATTCCCTCAGATAAGATGAAGCGCATCCTCATCGACTCTGCGCGTGCGAGGATACTGGATGAAGCTAGAACGCTGGTGTGCACGTCGTGCTGGAACTACAATGCGATCGTGCGAATTCGCGACTTGGAAAACACTGTCACATGCCCCGAGTGTGGCTCGAGGTCTGTCGGCGCCCTCTCCTGCGATCCTTATGATGTGAAATCCATCATGGAAAGAAAAGGCAGAGCAGTCGCGAAGTCCGACAAACGCTTGCTCGATCAGCTACTCGAGTCCGCCGGTGTCGTTCTAAAGTACGGAAAGGCAGCTATAATTGTGCAGGCGGGACGAAGACTGGGAACTGGCGACGCTAAGAAGATACTGCGCAAGGAAAAGCGTATTTCAGACAGGCTTTTCGAGTTGATAATGCAAGCCGAACGTGATGCCTTGAAGAGAAGGTTTCTCTGAGGAGCCTCCCTCAGAGCGTGATGACGCGAGCGACCGATACCTTTAGACTACATCGTACGGCATACCCGCCATGGGATTCGTCAATGACCACGGTCTTGGATGGGACCTCTCTCACGATCGGTGATGTGGTGCGCGTTGCACGACAATACGAGCAGGTAGCCCTCGGAAATGAAGCTCGTCAGAAGGTTGAAAGATGTCGGGATCTCGTGGAAGAGCTGACAAAGTCCAGAGTGGTCTACGGCATCAACACGGGCTTCGGTGCACTAAGCAACGTGACCATTTCTCCGGGAGACTTGGAAGAGCTCCAGATCAACCTGATTAGAAGCCACGCAGCTGGAGTCGGCCCCGCTCTTCCAACCGACGTTACACGAGCGATGATGCTCCTGAGAGCTAACACGCTGGCTAAAGGCCTCTCAGGAGTACGGTTGTCAACTTTAGAGACACTTATCGCAATGATCAACTTGCGGGTCCATCCGGTGATACCTGAAAGGGGATCAGTTGGCGCTAGTGGCGACTTGGCGCCGCTATCACATCTGGCGTTGGTCATGGTGGGAGAAGGCGAAGCCGAGCACCTCGGTCAAAGGATGAGCGGTTCCGAAGCCTTGAAGGCTGTGGCGATTGTGCCCGTGCGGCTGAAGGCGAAAGAAGGCCTTGCACTGACAAACGGAACCCAAATGATGACCGCTGTCGGTGCCCTCATGGTTCATGACGCGAATATGCTCGCGGATATTGCGGAAAGGTCAGGTGCCCTGTCTTTTGATGTCTTGCAAGGCCTTGTCGAAGCATTCGATAAGAGAATCCACGAGTCCAGGCCTCACCCTGGTCAGGTCAAAAGCGCTCGACGCATGTTGCAGCTGCTTGAAGACAGTAAACTGGTCGGATCTGGCGACGAACGAGTCCGGAAAGGGCTTCACCGGCAGGACCCGTACTGTCTCAGATGCATCCCACAAGTGATGGGTGCTGCGCGTGACGCCATCGACTATGCCTCAAGAGTAATCGAGGTTGAGCTGAATTCCGCAAACGACAACCCGCTGATATTTCCTGAGGATCGCGCTGTCCTCTCAGGCGGAAACTTCCACGGCCAACCGATCGCAATTGTACTCGATCTATTGGCGATCGCACTCACCACAGTTGGGAACCTCATGGAACGAAGGATAGCGAGACTACTTGATCCAAACCTGAACTTGGGGTTGCCACCCTTCTTGGTTCCGCCTGCAGCAAAAGCCGGATTGAACTCAGGCCTGATGACATCCCAGTATTCCGCTGCGGCCCTAGCGTCGGAGAACAAGATCCTGGCTCACCCTGCAAGCGCAGACTCGATTCCGACCTCAGCTGACCTTGAGGACTTCGTCAGCATGGGCCCTGCCGCTGCCCTGAAGCTGATGCGTGTAGTGGAGAACGTTCGCTTCATTTTGGCGATCGAACTAATCTGCGCCGCTGAAGCAGCAGAGACCAGAGGGATCGAGAACCTCAGTCGCTCAAACATGGAAACTCACAAGGCCATTCGAGAATCCGTCCCGAAGCTTGCAAGAGATCGGCAGATCTCCAAGGATATCGATAGATTGGTGCGAGCGCTTCACGAAGGCGCATTTGACAACATCGGGAGCTAACATAGTCTAATTGCTGCCAGATTCTAGTTGCCTTCACAAGTGACGGAAAGAGATTCTAGCGTCTGATCACAACAAGAGCGAAGAGAACCAGCATAGCGATCATCACAAGAATTGGAAGAAGAGTCGTTTCAAGAGACGCCACTACGAGCGCAACGTAGTCGCGCCACTCCAGGCGGTTGGTCTTCGTTCTCTCTCGTTCCTCTTCACTTGACATGGTATCGCGTTCACTACGCCGCCTCGTACTGCTAGCGCCGAATATAATAGCCTTGACACAGCCCAGGAGAACTGGACTCATCACAACGCATCGTAGATTGGACCGATCACTCGAAACAGAAGAAGCGCTCAAGATTCTTGCGGACCGGTCATACCTCAATGATGCCACCGCCTGCACATCAGTCAAACGCTGGATGGATTGCCCGTGACTTCGGGGCACAACAAAATGAAGCTCAAGCCAGCAATCGTTAAAGCTTCATAGCACCTGACTGGGCAGTACAGACTTGCATCGAGTCAATCCAAGCAGCAGCGAAGAAACGTATTGAAAAGGATAGAACGATTTGGAAAGGATCGTTGCTCCAACGGCCTTGGGGATCTTTCTCCTCGGGTTGGTCTTCGTAGCCGCGGGCTTCGGGACTTTCGTGGCCGGTCACATGGAAGGTTTGCTCGTCGTCTTTCTGGGTGTGGCGATGCTTTGGGCAGGTTGGGCGGGCAGTCAGGCCCGAGGGCTTTCATGCTTGATGGCCGCGTCGCTAAATACGATCGATGCTTCCATTACGCTTGCAAGCTGGAATTATGAGATCAACCCACTAGTCCTAACCGCGGGGCCCACGCTGTTTCTTGCGGCAAAGATACTCTGCTCCGTCGCGATAGTACTCTTCGCGAGAACAGCAACAGACCCACGTAGAGGCGGTCGTATCTTGACCGGGGCGTTCGCACTTATTCTCGCTTGGAATCTCGGCCAGCTCGCCCTGTCGAACTTCCGGTTTGGGTCAGTGGCCGTCGCTCTGTTTTGGGGAACCGTGTCCAGCATAGCCGCGGCGCTAACCACGTTCATGGCACTCGTACTGCGACGGGACGGTGGTCGGGTTCTCTGAGATCAAGAATCGGATGCCGATCAGTCGATTCAGACCGCGGACTTGCTGACCGGGTTACAGGATTACGTCCGGCCGCAGAGTTGCCTTCTCTGCTTCGAAATCGATGTTATAGTGGCAGGCGACATGATGGTCGCTCGAGGATCCCTGGTATAGGGGGACCTCCCCAGCTCGACATTTCTCGGTTGCGTACGGGCATCGCGGGTGGAAGCGGCATCCAGATGGAATATTGACTGGGCTCGGGACATCACCACTAAGCAGTCTTGGAATCTTCTTGAATTCAGGATCAGGTATCGGAATTGCCGCCATCAAGTAGAAGCTGTACGGATGTTCCGGGGACTTGTACAGCATGTCGCGTTGAGCGTCTTCCACAATCTTGCCCAGGTACATGACTCCGACTCTGTCGCTCATGTATTGAACGACGCTCAGGTTGTGAGAAATGAACACATACGTGAGACCTAATCGCTTCTGCAGATCCTTGAGCAGATCCAGAACCTGCGCTTGGACGGAGACGTCGAGGAACGATGTAGGTTCATCTAGGATTATGAAGTCTGGTTCTACGGCGAGCGCTCGGGCGACCGCTATTCTCTGCCTCTGCCCGCCGCTGAACTCGTGTGGGAAACGATAAGCGTGTTCTTCATTCAAGCCGACCAGACTCAAGAGTTCTGTTGCTCGCTTTGTCGCCTCTGCCTTCGATGAGACTAACTTGTGGGTTCTCATGGGTTCGGTTAGAAGTGAGCGGACAGTCTGTCTTGGATCGAGTGATGCATATGGGTCCTGGAAGATTATTTGCATACGACTGCGAAGTTTCCTTAGCTGTGTCTTGTCGGCCTTCGTTACGTCTATGTTGTCAAAGAATACTGTGCCGGCGGTTGGCTCGACAAGTCGTAGAACGCTCTTTCCAAGCGTCGTCTTGCCTGATCCTGATTCGCCCACTAGGCCGTGTGTTTCACCCTTTCTGACTCTGAGGCTTACTCCGTCAACGGCTCTCACGTGTCCCACTGTCCTTTGCAGGACTCCGGCTTTCAAGGGGAACCAGGTCTTCAGACCCTCGACGACTAACAGTTCCTCTGCCAAATTCTCGCCTCAGTAAAGGTGGCAGTGCACTAGGTGACCGTCACGTACCTCTTTCAGAATTGGTTTGTTGACGCGGCAAGTTTCCATCACGAACGGGCATCTCGGATGGAACCTGCAGCCAGGAGGCGGCTCTATCAGGTCAGGCACGCTGCCGTGAATCGACTCAAGCCGGATCACGGGTTTCCTGACGTCAGGGATACACTTCATAAGAAGCTGAGTGTAAGGGTGTAAGGGTTTCCTGAACAAGTCCTTCGTGGACGCGACTTCGACGACGTTGCCCGCGTACATGACGATGATTCTGTCCGCTGTCTCTGCTGCAATCGACAGGTCGTGCGTTATCAGCAGTGTTGAAGCGTCTATGGCGTCTCTTAGCTCCTTCAGAAGATTGAGAATCTGTGCTTGCACAGTAACATCGAGCGCGGTTGTGATTTCATCCGCAATGATAATGGACGGGCGTCTGGCCAATGCCATCGCTATCATGCATCTTTGACGCATTCCCCCCGACAATTCATGCGGATACTGTGTGAGAATCCTCTCCGGATCCGGAAGACGAACCAATCTCAATATGTCCTTTGACAGCTCCTCAGCGATCCTCTCCATCCTTCTGCCAGAGACTGGCCGGCTTGTGGGTTGGGGCTCATGCTTCCTAAGCAGGAAATCTTTGATGTTACGATCTCCAGCTCCGCTTTCAACCTGATCATTCGAGCCCTCGTTCCATACGAGCTCTCTTTGGACTTGGAACGCTTCCTTGAGTTGTACACCAATTGTGAGAACCGGATTGAGGAAAGTCACCGGGTCCTGAAAGACCGCCGCAATTTCCTCGGCACGTATGCTCCTCATCTGTTCGGCCGATTTCTTAAGCAGATCCTCCCCTCTGAACAATACTTCGCCATCCAGCACGTGGGCGTTCTGGGGAAGAAGGCCAAGAATTGTGAGCGCGGTCACAGATTTTCCGCAGCCGGATTCACCAACCAGAGCAAGAACTTCATGTCGAAAGAGACCCAGTTCCACTCGATCAAGCGCCTTCACTTCCCCGCGGTATGTTTGGAAATTCACTGTGAGATCACGGGTCTCTAGGACGGTCTCGTTCTTCTTGACTTCCATGTGGCTACCTTCTCAGTCTTGGGTCAAGTACGTCTCTGAGGCCGTCGCCCACCAAGTTGAAGGCCAGCGCTATGATTAGAATTGTAAGGCCAGGAAAGATTATCAGCCAAGGTGCTGTGAAGACGTGGCCTATCCCGTCGGCGGCGAGGTTTCCCAATTCGGGTAGTGCAGGGCTGGGAGAGAAACCGAGGAACATGAGAGCGGAAAAAGTCAATATGACACCGCCAATGTCAAGCGTCATATTAACAAGTATAGGATAGATTGCGTTGGGTATGATGTGGAAAAGAACTATTCTCACAGGGCTAACGCCGAGGGACCTGAGCGCCTCGACATAGGTCTTCTCTTTCTCCACCAGAACTTGACCGCGCGTTAGTCGGACGTAGGTCGGCCACCAGACCAGCAGCACAGCGATCGCCAGATTCTCAATCGTTCTTCCGAACAATGCGGCAAAGACTAAAGCCAAGACAAGTCCTGGAAACGCGAAGAAGATATCAGTAATCCTAAGAATGGCCTCGTCGAACTTTCCTCCCATCCACGCCGCGATAGCGCCGATCACTACGCCGAACGCTGTTGCCGCTGCGACGATAACGAGTGCTATGCTGATGTCGAGAGGTATTGCTAGAATCATCATCTTGAGAAGGTCTCTTCCGAAGCCGTCGCTGCCAAGAACATAAGTGACGCCCTGAGGACATGCAGCACCCTGTGGACCCCACGATATGGCTCGATTGCTCCAACAGTAGCTTCGCGCAAATTCCAGTACGTATGCCTCGTCTGGGTTTACAATCCATGTTGCCGTGACCGACAGGAGAATGAAGAAGACCACCAAAACTAGACCGCTCAGAACTAGCGGATTCTGACGCATTAGGTGGAGTGCATACTTGAGTTCCGCGATACGCGCTCCGGTCTCGCTCTCCCTACTGTCCTTTCGATCAGGTCTAGACGTCATGATGCCACACCTAGTACTTTATCCTGGGGTCGAGAAAGACGTACATGACATCAACAACTAGGTTAGAGATTACGATTATGAGCGCGGTTACAAGACTGTAGAGAATGAGGAAATTGCTGTCACCCTGAAAGACTGCACGTAGCGAGACTCCGCCAACGCCTGGCCAAGAGAAGACTGTCTCGGTTATTATAGCGCCTCCAAGCAGTCCTGCGAAGAAGAGTCCTGTCAGGGTCATCGCAGGGATGAGGGCATTCCTCAGCGCGTGCCTGTACATCACTACTCGCTCAGGCAGCCCTTTGGATCTCGCCATGATGATGTAGTCCTGCCTGAGAACCTCTAGCATGCTAGCCCTGACGATTCTGGCAAGGTAGCCTAGGCTGATGAAGCTTAGATTGAAGGCAGGAAGTATGACATGTGCGAACGCGTCAGCGGTGTAGGCGAGGTTGCCCGCGATCAATCCATCCAGAATGGGAAGCCCCGTTACACTCGGCACCGCACTCGCAAGCCCCTGACTGATGACGCCCCCACTTGGGAGGTACGGCAATCCCCACAACCAGAAGTAGTAGAAGAACACGAGCTGAAGTATGTAAGCAAACCAGTAAACAGGGGTCGAGTATCCGGTCAAAGCGATGATTCGCGCGGCATGGTCAGCCGCCGTATTGTTCTTTAGAGCAGAGAGTATTCCGAGCGGAATCCCAATCGCCATCGTGAGTATCGTAGCCACCACCGTTAGCTCGACTGTGAATGGGAAACGAGAAGCGAACACCTCAAATGTTGGAAGCCCATTCGCCCAGTTCGAATATCCCCAATCTCCATGGAATACATCTTGGAGCCAATACCAATATTGAACGTAGAGCGGCTGATCGAATCCGTGCCTGTGTATTATTGTCTGAATCTGGGCGGGAGTCATTCGGTAGGTGATGTATTGTGCCCACGGAGAGAACGCGGCCGGAAAACCACGGGCCAGGTAAAATACGATAAGGCTCACTCCGAATAAGACGAATATCATGAGCGCTAGACGTCGTATAACGTATTCGTATATCTTCAAGCCGAGTCTCCGTCGGTTTCCGGTTTCTCTATAGGGCCCAGCAGTCCCATCTCTATGTCTTTCGGTCAAAAAAAGGGGAATTGACGGACTAGGAAGTCGCGTAGGAATAGCAGGCGTAGTAGTATATTGCCGTTGCAGGATTCCAGTAATAGCCACGGAGATACGATGTCCTCACCGCATAGAGGAGCGGATTGTCGATGTACAAGTACATCACAATTTGGTTCGCGATAGTCTCCATCTCATTGTTGATTCGGATCAGCGCCTGAACGTCACCACGTCTGTCGGCATCGGTGGCCTGAGCATAGAGATCGTTCAGCACGGTGATGTTCCAGTTATTCCATGCTGGGTATGCGCCAGTGCTCAGAAGCATCGGACCTAGCCAGTCAACAAGGTGGTTGTAGTCTGCTACCCATCCGCCCCAATACATGTAGATCTGGTGTTTCGCCGCCATTGTGTAGTATGCCCCTCCGGGGACGGGGACGATTGTAAATGTCAAGCCCATCTTTCTTGTAGCGATCCTGTTGATGTTCCCTGCAATTATGGACAGTACTCTCTGGTCGAACACGTCTCCGGCGCCCACGTACATCTCAATGGTGTGCGGATTGTCGGGTCCGAAAGAGTTGTCGATGGTTCCCGGTGGGTACGGATGACCGTTGAAGTCCACGAAGTTGGTCAGCGGGTGCGCTTGAGCGTCAGTGAGCAACGCCTCAACGCGTGTCAGGTCAAAATCATAGATAGGCTTGATGTCTGGATTGTACGAACCTTCTGGAGCTGTACCTGGAGGTATCAGGTTGTTGGGTACCTGACCAAGCCTGTTGTTGATGTTAATGTTGGCATCTGTCATATTGACCGCGCAGGCAACAGCCAGCCTGAAACGTAGGTCCGCAAACGGCTGGAACTTGCGGATGTTACCTGAGGCATCCGTGACGTTCGTGATGAAGTTGAACCAGTCCGTGACGAACTGCGTGAATGGCCCGTATATTGTAACGCCCGGTATCACAGAGACGAGCTTTCCATTGTTCAGCCATTGATCTCTATCCGCGACCGAATAGATGTCAGTCGAGCTTACCGCAATTGCGCTTGCCTTGCCGGCCTTCATGTCGAGTATTCGCGCAGCCAGTTCGGGAACGTACACGTAGTCTATGGTCTTTATTGCGACTGATATCGGGGGACCGTTCCAGTTCTTCGGCCCTCCCCAGTAGTTCGCGGTCGCCTTCAGAACTATCTCGTAAGTTGTGGGGTTGACGCTGTCAATGTAGTAAGGCCCAGTGCCAGCCTTCGCACCTTTCTCAGGCAGGTTGAGGTAGTTCATTTCCACCTCTCCATGTCCTGCGATATGGTTGAAATACGACGTGTAGTCGATGTCGTCTGCTGCACAGTCCGAAGTCTTGCAGGCCGAAGGAAAGTCATGCGAGACAACGAATGACGGTGACACAATGTCTGCCCATTCGTTCGCTAGCAGGAACTCGAACTGAGTCGTTGGATGCTGGATGTTGATTCTGATCGTGTAGGGATCTACTATTTCTACAAAGTTCTCACCAAGGACTTTCTGGACCCACGCGGCATCGTAGGCTTGATCAGGTGTGAAGTACGCTGACAGGTCCGTATCTAGCATCTGCTGGACGATCCATGCTGCTTGCGTGCCGTGGTCGCCAACGCCGGATCCACCGTCAATGATTAGGAGTCTGTTCAGGCTGAACCAGACGGCCTTTGCGTTGAACGGGGTGCCGTCTTGGAACGTGATGCCTTGTCGCAGTTTGAACTCGTACTGGTTGGGCGAGAGTTTCTGATAGCTTTCGGCAAGCCAGGGGATTATTTCAGTGCTGCTGGCACCATTGTACCAGATCAGCTTCTCGTATACGTTGTTCTGTATTTCATAGTCAAACTGATAGTAGGAGACATGTGGATCGAGCCACTGGAACTGGTTCCCACTCTCGATGATGTACGAGGCAGATTTGACAAAGTCAGGGACTGCGACAGTCGCCATAGTCGTTGTTTCCATTCCTGTAGTCGTGACTCCTGTCGGTGCTTGCCCGCTGTAGTAGGAGATCGCTCCGATCAGACCCGCCGCTAGAATGATGACAACTATGACCAACGCTAGAGTATTTCTTGCCATAGCTTTAGTATTCATACGGAATCTTCTCCTGTGGTCTGAAGAAACGCTCGTATCTATTCATAAGACTTGCGACAAAACGGGCGTCGGAAGTGTCGTCTGACTTTGACGAGATCATGTCTAGGATTCTTCCGGACTGCGACGCATTACCCAATCTGCAGAAGGACGAGCCCTCAACTGATGTGACAGCGTTGGTGGAAGGACTTGCCAGTATCTTGGGCTGAAGAACGATTACTGCCTAGGCGGTCGCAACGGATTTTGGATCGGTCGCTCGTTGGAACCGTATACACGTTTTCTGTAGTGTTCATTGACAGAGTAACTGGTCTTGCCGCCGGCTTGGAGTCGCGACAACAGCTTCGCCTCGCTCAGCAGCCTCAAGTGATAGTTCGTCAACTGCTGGCTTAGCCCTAAAGTTCGAGCAATCTGACCCTCAGTCATGCCCGGGTCTCTCTGTACGGCGGAGATGATAGCTTGACGCGTTTCTCCCATCGGAGGAACATCGGGGTCCTTTGGAGTGATCCGGTAGAACCTTTGTCTGGCTCCCTCCCTCAACGAGCGAACGAGTCCCGAGCTCTCAAGCATCCGGAGGTGCCAAGCCACCTCCAGAGTGTTGCTGTGAGTTAGGGTCTTCAGATCGGACAGCGTTATCCCGGGGTGTCCTCTGACTTTCCGAAGTATCTTCGTGCGCAGGTTGTTGGAGCCGCGCCGCATCAAAGGCTTCACTGTACGTGCAACAAGGTATGTTCCTGGCTCCGTGCTCATGGCACTGGCTGCGGAGGCAAAGGCCAGCAAGGCAACCGCTGCAGTCACTGGATTTCCTATCAGAACCGGCCTTGCTATTGCCAGCATCCCCATCGGGGAAACCACGTAGAGCTGGCCATTAGTGAGAGCGAAGGCAGCCATTGCCGGCAGATAGGTCGTCTCTTGTTTCTCTTCGGCCGATTCTCCGTTGCTACTGTACTTGGTGTAGTAGAAGCTTGCTCGGCTTACTGGGATCGATTTCGGCGCAGCTCGCGCATCCTCGCTGAGATCTGCCCATAGGATGTGCAGGTTGCCTTGAGAATCGACCGCCATTGATTCCAGCTGGGACAGACGGTGTGACGGGGTTTCGATCCACTTCGATTCTGCACGGCCCTCCTGAGAAATCCTAGTGACGCCTGCTATTGGCTCGTCTCGGGTCGAATCCTGACAAGCCCATCCCATCACAACCTGACCACCGGCAGTCGGGGCAAGAGTCAGCTTAGTGATGGTTCCATTGACATCTTCAACGTTCACAGTCTCAGCGGTCTTGTCTGGCAGATCCACCTTTGAGTACACGATCTGAGAGGTGCCTGCAGGAATATCTTGAATCCAAGCCAGATACAAGTCGCTATGATCAGTTGAGAGACTGGCTCTCATCATTCTCGCAGCACCCGTCACTCTTGCAACCAGGATGCCGGAGCCGTCACCGATCCCATCATTCTCGCTCAGTTGCGAATAGTAAGCGGCGGACTCGACTCCCCCCATGCTCGCCTCAGAGGCCTCAGTCCAAGCAAGGTAGAGTCCGGTCTGGCGACCGGAGGTGATTGATGCCCATATCTGGTCTGTACGAGGACCGAGGAGTCGTCCAGGGGAACGTAGAACCGTCGCGTTCGGATACATACTCAGATAGCAGAGCTCATCGTACGCAATTCCTGATTCATCGTGGGTAGCTGTCATGTTTGTGGACTGTCTCACCCATACGAGGTGCATGTTGTCAAGCCCGTCGATCGTGATATCGAGTGAGTGAATGGAGGTGGACCTGTCGATCAGGCGCGCAGGTGACCCCACAGAGGTCTCCGAATCGTACTTCGAGTACCACAGACTTGCGCTCTTTACCTCAGTAGATTTGCCCGCCCACTCAACCCAGGCAGCGTGGATTCTCCCTTTCGAATCTTCGGCCGCAACGATCTCTGACGGATTAGTACCGGGCACTCCGGCCGAGGAATCTGCCTGTGCCTGCAGAGTCGCGGCAGCCAAAGGGAGACACAAAGAAGAAACGGCCAGCGTGACCAAAACTAGGACAGGAAGGGTCACGGCTTTGCCATACCGGTGCCCTCGTCTAACCTCTCGTCTCTTCTTTGTAGTATCGTCTGAGAGTACTTCGAACACCGAAACGACGCCATAGATCAACACAGCAATCGTCAAGAGAATGGTAATCAGGGCAACGAAGAAAAGCCTGCCCTGTTCCTCGCTCACCATTCCTAACCCTCTCATCCATCGAGGCAGCTCGAGGACCCCTGAGACCTGCAACACAAGTTGGACGAGGCTGAGTCCAGCTATCGGAGCGAGAATGATCACTCCAATCCAAAAGAACAGTCTCCAATTCTTCAAAGGGCTTCTTCGTTCGCCAGCATAGGCGCCGACAGGCTGGCTTACGACGGGAGTACTCTCTATCGAAGCAGTTCTTGCCTTGGGCGCACGTGACACGACCATGAACGTAGCCAGTTCATTGCGTAGCTCGTTCAGAGAGTGCGACACCATGCCCCAATCAACTAGTCTTCCTTCCCTCATGAATTTCCTTGTCGCCAAGAAAGCTGCGACAGCTGCAAACCATAGCACCCAAGTCACTTCAACCGTGCCATAAGATTGGATGAGATGGTAGATTCCGAGCACGACTTTCAGAGCGGCAAGCAAAGATATGCCGAGCACAGGATACGCCCGCCCCTGAGCGGGCAGTACCACTATGCATGAAGCCAAAAGCGCCGCGCCGAGAAAAGTCGCGACAATGTTTCCCACCAACCATGCCGGACCAAAACCCGCTTCGAAGAACATCCTAATTAGCGGGTTTATCTCACCTGCTAGCCCTCGTTGTCCAATCCACATCACCGTATACCCACCGTCAAGCGCCGCCAATGTCGTGAGTATCAACACGAGGGCTCTAGTGTTCGCCTTCTGCCACCAAGCGCTCACCATCGCCTGTGGCGTCATGGCTTCCATTCCTTGTTTCCCGATCCGTTTTTCCCAGATCATCATACGCCTAACGCCAAGACTTAACGATTTCAGATGTCTTGCGAGCGCCTCAAGACGCTGATCTTGATCTCCAATGATTGACAAGAAGTATTTTCACTTGCGAATTGAACGTGCCGTAAACCGGTCAACACAGATCCGCCCCAACATTCGACGTCAATTCGCGTGAGTTCCGAATGTGATCATGAACTACGCCTATTGGAGCCTATATAAATCTCGCAAGAATTTGTGACAAAATGAAGTTGATCTTATAAGCGCACGTTCCGCCTTTTTCCAGTAGAAAGCTGTCTAGAACTCAAAACAGGAGTTCCAGGCTTTCTGAAACAAGAGTGGAAAGAAAATGAGCGAAAGTAAGCCATCAAAAATGAACATGAAAGCAATTGCGGCCTTGGTCATAATCATCATCATCGTCCTTGCTGGCGTCGGCGGTTACTACTACATGTACCTACCGTCAACCAGACCAAGCGTGCCCAACCCGGACACACTTGTCTTCACGACATTTGGTGATGTCGACAAGATGGATCCAGCAGTGCTCTATGATACCGCTAGCGGCGAGATCGCTGAGCTAACATTGCAGAGGCTAGTGTACTACAAGATGCCGGGCGCAAGCACTGATATCGCCCCCGAACTTGCTAAGAGTTGGGATGTCTCAGCGGACGGAACAGTCTACACGTTTCATCTGGATGAGAAAGCAAAGTTCAATGATGGATCTCCTGTCACTGCTGACGACGTGAAATACTCGATCGATAGAGCGGTATTGATTGGAGATCCTGACGGTCCTGCCCCAACACTGATGATGCACATCAAAGGAGCAGCTGACTACCTCACCTGCGCGGAATGCTGGGGCGTCACGAACGACACATACGTACAAGCATACCTCAACGCAGGCGGAGTGAAAGTCATCGACACACAAACAGTGCAGATCACATTGGACGCCCCCTATGCACCATTCCTTGCGACCATGGCTTTCACATCTGCAGACATAGTTAACAAGAAGCTCGTCGAAGCGAATGGCGGAGTTAAGCCTGGTTTCTACAATGACTGGATGAACCAGCACGGAACCGAGGTAGGCTCAGGTCCGTACAAGCTTGTGGAATGGACACCCAAGCAGAGAATAGTGCTCGAAGCAAACCCCAACTTCTGGGGAACGCCACCGAAGTTCAAGCGAATAATCGTCAATGAGGTCGACGAGGTCGGAACAAGAGAACTATCTCTGTTCGCAGGCGACGCAGATGTAGTAGCTCTGCCGGCTACAAACCTCTACGATGTGATCGACAAGGACCAATGGCTCAACAACCACCAAGTCGTCCCGATCAAGAAAGGCATCGTTGTGAGCCTAGACCCAACCTACACGGTCTCGCCCAACTTCGGATTGAACACGAAGTGGAAGGATGAGACAACCGGAGCGACTCCATTTGCTAACAAGGACTTTAGGTACGGGCTCTCGTATGCTTTCGACTACAAGACCTTCATCGACACCGTCATCAACGGAGTTGCAATTCAGGGCGTCGGACCGATTCCTCCGGGCATGTTCGGTTACGATGAGAACTTGGTGAAATCTCTGCAGTTCTCCTACAACCCTGACAAGGCGAAGGAGTCCTTCCTCAAAGCCAAAGACGCAGGCGCTTATGCTGACGGACAGAAGATTACCCTGTACTACAATACAGGCAACGAGGTCAGAAGAAGAGGATGTCTGCTCCTCAAGGACTCGGTTGAGAAGCTGGGTGTCGGACTAACGATCGAAGTCCAGGAATTGGACTGGCCAACATTCCTAGCGAAAACGAGGGATATGTCACTGCCGGTCTTCTTTATCGGCTGGGCTCCTGACTTTGCTGACCCAGACGACTACGTGCCAGTCTTCGCAAACGGTGAGACGGGAACCTTCGCACGAAGACAAGGCTTCGACGACCCTACGATAGATGCAAAGCTCAACCAGGCATCTGTTGAGAGTGACCCCGCAAAGCGCAAAGCACTGTACAATGACATTATCACGTGGCTCTTCCAAGAAGCGTACACTATCTGGGGAGCCGTGCCACTGAACATACACGTCGCGAGAGACTGGGTGAAGGGATGGTTCTACAACCCAATGTTCTCTGGGCCGGACATTGCAGCCGCTGCCTTCGGAATGTACAAGGAAGAGCGCACTGACCAAGTCGCTATCACAGTCGAACCGCTCGCTCCGTTCATTACAGCGATGGCATTGCCAACACTTTCGAACTATGCGCGCAAGAGCGCATAGTTCATCCTTCTTTTTTTCTTTCGGAAATGTGCTTATTAGCGTGAGAAACGCTCTGCTTTGCGCTGGTGGCTCGACCTGAGGCTCCGCGACTACGTGATCAGACGTTTGCTATTGATCATTCCAGTCCTAATTGGCGTGTCCATGATGACGTTCACGCTGTCGCATGTGATCGGCGATCCGGTCGCTGCCTACATAACGAGTCAGGAGGTCAGACTTACAGAAGAGCAACTCCAGAGAATCATTGTGGCACATCACCTTAACGATCCGCTCTATCTTCAGTACTTCTACTACATTAGCGACCTTCTCCGCGGCGATTGGGGGATTTCAAGAACGGATTCAGATAGACCTGTACTAGTTTCAATCCAGCACTACCTACCAGCAACGGTCGAACTTTCATTGGTATCAATGGTTTTCGCCCTCGCACTAGGGATCCCGATAGGCATAATCTCGGCCGTGAGAAAGGACAAGCCAGTCGACCATGCGACGAGAGTCTTCTCGCTAGTCGGCGTTTCGATGCCCGTATTCTGGCTCGCTCTCATCCTTCAGTATGTGTTCTATTACCAGCTGAAGATCCATAACCTTCCGAGCCTTCCATCCGGGGGAAGGGTTGATCAGTTCGTATGGCTCGATCATCCGCTGCAATCGATTACTGGGCTGTATACTGTTGACAGTCTGATCACGGGTAACTTTCCCGTTTTCCTGAGCGCTGTGGCTCACTTGATCCTGCCAGGCTTTGCTCTATCATACATCTTCATGGCCGTGTTCGTCAGAATGATGAGATCCAGCATGCTCGAAGTGATGCGTCAAGACTACATAACGCTCGCGCGTTCAAAGGGACTGTCTGAGCGAGTAGTGATCTACAGACACGCTCTGCGAAACGCGATGATTCCTACCGTGACCGTGGCCGGCTTGGCTTTTGGAGGACTACTTGCGGGAGCCGTTCTGACCGAAACTGTTTTCTCTTTTCCAGGCATCGGTCGCTGGTCCACGGGCGCGATCGTACGAGACGACGTAGCGAGCATAATGGGTTTCATGCTTATCATCGCTGTGGTATACATGATGGCCAATTTGATAGTCGATCTCCTCTACGCTGCGATCGATCCGAGGATTAGGCTGGGGTAGACCGTATGCAAGAGACTCCAGGAGCTCCACAGAGCGAACGTCGAGGCTGGTTTGAGGAAAGGGCCCCCCAGATAAGAGAGTTCAAGTTCACCCTGTATCTGCTGCGACAGAGCCCACTGGTCATTGTGGGTTTCGGCCTAATCGGGCTCTTCATCGTAGTCGCTATTTTTGCACCTTGGCTTGCTCCGCATGGTGCAGAGGAGAGATTCTGGCAGATGCCTCAACGCCCTCCCAGCTGGCAGTTCCCGTTCGGAACAGACACGACTGGTGGTGACATATTCAGTAGAGTGATCTGGGCAGCCCGCCTAGACCTAGCCATTGCATTGACAGTGGTGATCTCCGCGATCATCATCGGATCGATCCTGGGCGCAGTATCCGGATTCTTAGGACGCGCTTTCGACGAGATACTGATGAGGATCACGGATGTCTTTCTGGCCTTTCCCGCACTGATCCTCGCGATGGCGGTGGCCGCGGCTCTCGGTCGGAATCTCACCAATCTCACAATCGCGCTCATCGTGGTTTGGTGGCCTACGTACGCCCGCCTGATTAGAGGGCAGGTCTTGGCTGAAAAGGAGAAACTCTACGTCGATGCCGCTCGAGCTGTTGGCGCAAAACCAACGCGTATCATATTCAGACATGTACTTCCTAACGCGATATTCCCGATCATCGTTCAGGCGACACTAGACCTCGGCGGTGTCATACTCACGGCGGCTGGTCTGAGTTTCATCGGGTTTGGAGCAGGCGCGGGAGTTGCAGAATGGGGATTGATGATCGCTGACGGACGGAGCTATCTTTTCCAGTCTCCATGGATTGCGACGTTCCCTGGACTCGCAATCTTATTTTCTTCTCTCGGATTGAACTTGGTCGGAGACGGACTTAGAGATGTCCTTGACCCCAGGCTGAGAAGGTAACGCCTCATGGCCGAAACAATTCTCCAGATCCGCAACCTAAAGACGTACTTCTACACGTACGCGGGCGTCGTTCGCGCCCTTGAGGGAATCGATCTCGATATCTACAAGGGAGAGACAATCGGGCTTGTAGGTGAAACCGGATGCGGAAAGTCGGTAACCTCGCTTTCAATCATGCGCCTTGTCCCGGATCCGCCGGGCAGGATTGTTGGGGGAGAGATCATCTTCAAGGGTGAAGATCTCCTCAAGAAATCTGAAGAACAGATGCAGAGGATACGAGGAAGCCAGATCACCATGGTCTTCCAGGATCCCATGACGTTCATCAACCCGGTCTTGACCGTGGGTGACCAAGTTACTGAAGTCATAGCGCTTCACCAGGACCTTGCGCGTGAATCCGTCCAGACCAAGATAGACGAGATACAGCAGCAGATCGCGCGAATCGATCCATCATCACCAGACCGTCAAAGACTGATGGAACGAGTCAAAGAACTTGAAGCGACCAAGGAGCACCCGCCAAAGCCGTCGAAGCGAGAGATCAAGAAGGCTGCTCTGCACAGAACGATCGAAGTTCTCAAACTAGTGCAGCTGCCTAACCCCGAGAAGGTCGTCAAACAGTACCCACACGAACTAAGCGGCGGCATGCGACAAAGGGTCATAATTGCAATGGCGTTGTCCTGCAACCCGGATCTACTCATTGCCGACGAACCCACGACATCGCTGGACGTGACAATCCAAGCACAGATTCTGGCACTGATATCCGAACTAAAGAAGAAGATCGGCGCGTCAATTCTCATAATCACTCACGACATGGGAATCGTCGCTGAAACCTGCGACAGAGTGGGCGTGATGTACGCAGGCAACATCGTGGAGGTTTCAGAGACCAAAGCGCTGTTCAAGAAACCACTTCACCCCTACACTCAGGGCCTGCTAAGAGCAATACCCAAGCTTCACGAGGACGTCAAGGAGCTAGAGATAATCCCAGGATCCGTTCCGAATCTGATCCACCCACCCTCAGGTTGCCGGTTCCACCCGCGCTGCCCATTCAAGATGGACATCTGTGACAAGGAATTCCCTCCAGTCTTCGAGACTGAGCCAGGGCATTCGGTAGCATGCTACCTCTACTCCGAGAAGAAGAAACGCTGAGCAGGATAATCATGACCGAATACATCCTCGAAACCAAGTCGTTGAAGAAGTACTTCCCCATTCGTGGAGGCGTCTTCGGCAGAGCGGTAGGCTATGTCTATGCAGTTGACGGTGTAGACTTCTCAGTCAAAGCTGGCGAAACCCTAGGACTTGTAGGAGAATCCGGGTGCGGAAAGACCACCGTTGGGAGATGCATTCTCAGGCTCGCGGAACCCACGGACGGCGACATCATCTTTGAAGGCCAAGATATCATTGATCTGAAACCTGGCGAGATGACGAAGATCAGGGCGAAGATGCAGATAGTCTTCCAGGATCCCTATGCCTCGCTTAACCCGCGCTGGACTATCAAGGATATTGTTGGCGAGTCGTTGCTGCTGAACAAGATAGCAAGGGGAGATGGCCTAAGAAGGAGAGTACTGGACCTTCTCACGCTTGTCGGCTTGAGTGAAGATCATATGAACAGGTTCCCCCACGAATTCAGCGGGGGGCAACGACAGCGCATTGGTGTCGCCAGAGCTCTCGCGTCCACTCCTGACTTCGTTGTGCTGGATGAACCAACCTCATCCTTGGACGTATCCGTTCAGGCGCAGACCCTGAACTTGTTGAAGAATTTACAGGCTAGATTGAAGCTGACCTACATGTTCATTTCCCACAATCTCAGCGTCATCAAACATGTGAGCGATCGTATCGCAGTCATGTATCTCGGGAAGATAGTGGAGATAGGCTCAAGAGAGGAGCTCTTCAAGAAGCAACTTCACCCGTACACTCAGGCTCTCTTTATGGCAATCCCGATTCCTGACCCAGCCTTTCACAGACGACGCGTGGTGCTGAAAGGAGACGTTCCAAGCCCCGTGAACCCTCCTTCGGGCTGTCGTTTCCACCCTAGATGCCCAATAGCCATCGAAAGATGCTCCAAAGAAGAACCTGAACTGATCGAGCATGGTTCCACAGGCCATCTGGCGGCTTGCCACTTAGCTGGTCAGCAAATCTAGTGGACAAACGCATCGATGCGGTAGCATTTGCAGTCAGATGAGGATGAGCAACGCAGGCCTCCAGAGAGGCCTTCCCCCAGACTACAATGGAGAGACTATGTCGCATTAACAATAGCCGCACTTGAGTCAACATTCCTGCCAATCGTTCTCATGATACTGACCCTCATCGCTTTGACAATGCTCATTATCCATTTCTGGACGGCCTAACCGTCGCCCAGAGAGCTTCAAAATGCCAAGCTGGAGCCACTCTAACGTGCATATCCTGAGAAAGACTCCGTTCCTCGAGCTTCTGACAACCGTCGTGATCATCAGCTCTCATGCGCTCATCGCCCCGAAACCACGGATCGCCTCAGACGCTCTCTTCATCGAAGGAGTCGTGTTTTCAGTCATTGGCACAATCATCGCTCTCAGGATCTCCGATCAGGTCAAATTCCCTTCACTACACGAGAAACAACATGCAACAACGCGCCACGAACAAGCTCAATCGAGACCCGGACTGGTGAGATCGATACTGATGAGGAGGAACGGTCCGAGGATTCTACTGATCGGCTTGATTCTCATCGCTGGAGCCATTGTCATCGGCGAGCTGCTCGCTAGGTCTGCAACGTGATTTCTGGCTTGTGCGATTCCGACACCTTTTTCTCCGTAGGAGAACGCGATGTAGTTGGGCGATGATGAGAGCTGGTATTGGAGACGCATGTGATCGTTGAAACCAGAACCGAGCCCAAACCTCAATCGGTTTCTTAACCTGGTTCTTCCTAATCCGCGGAACACAAAGCTCAGCATAAGATCGAGACATAGACGCTATTCTGTCCCAGACGCACACACGTGCGCTGCGGGCCAACCCGTTGTTCACGGATCTGTTCAGCCCTGGTTCTTCCTCGCTCGTTTCGAGCTAGACTCTTGGTACGGATCTGGCCGGAGTTCATCTCGGCGCTGAAGGCGTTTGGTTTCGAGTCCAACGTTCCACTCGCAGAGTATGTGCGCGGTAAGGTACATAACCAAATCCTCCAAAGAGGTGCCGCCCTCCGGGAAAGAGATGCCGCTTTGAGAGCCCTGATCAATGCCGAAGCAATCTATCTACGTCGGGGTCGCTGGAGGCTGCGCTGCTGGACCTATTCGGAACGTGAGAATCAATATGGTAATGATGGCGACGGCGGCCGGAACCCCCCCAGGGGGGGTACCCCCACCGACATTTGAGGAATGGTTTAGCCGCCTCCTTCGGGCTGTGGAACTGTGGAGCGCAACTAGGGCTAGTTCTTTTCCGCAAACACCATCAAGACAACAACGCACGATCCAGGCGAGACTAGGCTTACGGGCGAGCAGAACAATCACAAGATGGAACGGCTAAGGATAGAACACCCTACTATGGCGCATCCATACAATCGGATTGAAAGCAATCATTTCAGGTTGCGAACATGACCTCACCATACTCAAGAGACTACTGAAGCATGAAGAACAGAACACACAGTCCGCAACCTAGAAGCCGCACCAGAAACCGTAAGAGCCGTACTAGGAGGATATTTCAAACTCAAAGGAAATCAGTAGACAAGTCCCAATTCTTTGAGTCGGTCGAACCGATTCTTGCACAAGGTTTTCAACGCGTTAAAATCTGCCTTATTGTTATTGTCACTCGACTGATCAAGAGCGTTCGCCAAATCCTCTAGCGCATCGTACTCCGGTTTGTAGGAAATAAGGAGCTTCTTGAGAACTGGACTGAGATTTCTCCACATCAAGAGTCGAGCATGCCATCCCTCATCCACTTGCTTCCAAATGTAGTACAACTGATCTCTTAGAGTCTGTCTGTATTGCGATTTCGCCAAACGAATTAGGACGGCCGTAGTTTGTTCGTCCAACACCGTATCAGAGGTTTCGGATGATTGGGGCAAAGAAGTTGGTTATTGGGTAGGTTGAGACAAGAATCGTTGAGGCCAAATGACTAGCTGAAAAGCAATAGTGCCAACGATGCTTACGAGAATCAAGAGCAGTTCGGTCGTTGACTCAATCAGATTCTCAGCACCCGTTAAGTCGAGAACGACTATCACGAAAACTGGGACGATGGTGATGACTACACCAAGTATGCGTAATGTCGTAGTGTGCTCCATTCCCGAATCTTCCTTGGTCTATGGATTTAACATGCGTTGCGTATCCCGCACGCCATGTCCTGACATTTGACACGGAAAACCGTATCCCTAGAGTTTGACAGCACCCGACCGAATCATGAGCATCCCATGTCCCGCCTCGCAACACCCGCCTAACTTCGGGACCGGGTCCCACGGACGCAACAGGCCCATTGACTGGGTGTTGTCAAGTCTACGTCGGGAGCCAATTTTTGCCGCGCCTGTCAAGAACCGTCGGATGATCTCTGTGGAACAGCGTTAAATCAGCAATTAGACCAAGCGACGTGTCATGAAGCGCGACGAGCGGGGGTCGTTGGTGGGCGTTCTGGTGCTTGCCATCGTTCTTCTGAGCGGCACCTATGAGGGGCTGTGGGACGTGAGTGATGTCCTATCTCCAATGCCCACAATCATCATGGGAATAATGCTCGGGCTGCTTGCTTGGGGATTTAGAGAAAGAATTGAACAAGCATTCAAAGGTCACCCCCACCCGCGAGTGAAGAAGAATGAGAAGAACGAATCTCCAATTATCATTGGCCGGGACAACAGACATATGACTGTAGAGCTGAAAAGCAAGAACGGCACTTCGAAGATTCACCTATTTTGTGTCTCGATAAGCGGCAATCGAGAGGTATTAAGAGAAACTGCGGAAGATGTTGAAGTGGTTTTGGCTCCTCTGAATTTATGTATGGCTCAACAACCGTGATGCCGCAAACACTCTGAGTCAGCTCAAAGATCTTATTCTAGTCCTCATCGGAGGACTCTTTGGTTTTATCTCATCATGGATGATTAGTAGACGCGAGCGTAAGGGGGTGCGAGCAGATCAGCGCAGAGAAAAGATATACGGTCCACTTGAAGACGAACTGCATATCGTTGGTGCCACTTTGCCCAAGAATCTAGATATTCTCCAGAACTGTGTGGAGTATCCAAGAATCAAGTCAGAACATATACGATACATGATTGCGCGAAAACTCCGTGGTAAGGTCGTTGAGCTTTATGAACAGGTACTTCCGAGATACGAAGAAGAAAAGAAAGCACTTGGGCAAAAATACAACAGCATGATGCGAACGCAGATCACATATGGCTTGACTCCAAGTATCGGCGACCCGTCACTCATAGTAACGGCTACGAGCAGTCCGCATGTTACCAGTATGGCGAATCTTTCGTATTGGTTAGTGGAAGGCAAAATCCCTCGTGAAATGGAGAAAGAGATTCAGACAGCCTTTCAAGTCGTAAAAGAGGATAGTCGCAAATTCGAATATGAAACTTGGCAAGAGTTTTTCTTGAGGCGTGGAGAAAGAGACAGGCACAGGATAAAGACTTCAAGAAGCTCGTGGAGACCAGAGACAAGGCGATAACCCTGATTCAAGAAATCACTGCTGAGATCACCAAAGACCTCGAATCTGAAAACTAACGGAATTTCTACGTTCCCGACATTTGACAGTCCTTCGGGATTGAGGAAGCCGATGAAGACTTGACAGCACCCCAGCAGACAGTCGAATGAGTTCTGTTAAGGTGAATAGGTGGCTCAATCGACACGCCTCACTTAATAACGTTCTTACCGTTTCGGAGTGATTTTGCGCCTCGATGAGGTTAATCCCCATGAATCTCTCTCTTTCTTGTGTAACAAACGGTGTGCGATAGAAAAGCATATTTCGTCATGATGACGACGTTTATGCCGATTATATGGACTGTCGTTCCCTCTGGGAACGGCAGTAATTATGCGCTGATGATTTCTTGCCCGACAAACCGTCTTCATAGATGGAGGATACTTCTCCAAAGTAAGAAAGCAGCTCAACTTTCACACTAAAAGCTTGGACTATCAAAGCTTCTCAAATGAACTCTGCGTAGGCTGTGAGCGGTTCAGAACATACTACTATGATTGCATGCCGTACCGAAGCAACCCTCCGACACAACCGGAGCAGCAAATGTATGGAGACAAACAGCGTTTCATCGCTTCGTTACGGAGTCTGGACAGATTCGAAGTTAGGCTTGGTCACTTAATGAAGACTGAGACCGGATTCAAGCAGAAAGGTGTAGATATACTCCTCTCGATTGACTTGACGCGACTGAGTTGGCAGGAAAAGATTGACAAGGCGATTCTCGTTACTGGAGATACAGATTTCATACCTGCAATTCAAGAGGCAAGAGATGCAAGCGTCATTACTTGTCTTGCGTATTGTCCAAGCATGCCAAGGAGGATAAGCCCCGCATTATACCAGGTTTGCGACGATCGTTTTCAGATTACTGCGCCTTTTCTACAGAGATTTGTAGCTACCACTCCGTAATCGGTTAGCAATGCGAGTGAAAATCGCACTCACCTCATTCAAGCTAACAGCACGGTCGAATGTCCCGAAAAGCAACATCAAAAACAGGAAAGCGTGTGTCCCATAGATGCAACAGAACCATTGACCGCAATGTTTATTTTGATTCCGAAGGCTGACATCGAAAGACTCTGCTACCGGTCCTCTGGAGCAAGCTACGGCTCGCAGCCGAGAAGGTACAGGTCGTCTTGAGGAAAAGCGGATGGGCAAACGGATACGTGTTCAGAGAAGAGGGCGAGGGGGCACTGTATTCAGAGCTCATATCTATCGGAGAATAGCGCCCGCTTCGTATCCTCCGCTGACACCTACAGACGCTGCAGGACGCGTCGATGGCACAATCGTTGACATCATGCACGACCCAGGCCGGGGGTCGCCGTTGGCGTTTGTCCAGTTCTCCGATGGGAAGGCATGTTGTCTGAACGCCCCGGAAGGAATCTTAGTCAGCCAGACAATCTCCCGCGGCGCCGAATCACCTCCCGAGATCGGCAACATACTCCCAGTGGGCAAGATACCCGAGGGAACGATGATCTGCAGTGTTGAGAGAGAACCGGGGGACGGCGGCAAGATAGCGAAAGCCTCAGGTAGCTACGCGATGGTCGTTGCCCACAGATCGGGCACGACTGAACTACGATTGCCTTCAGGAACCTCCGTTTCTCTGCCGGACAGCTGCAGAGCCACCATCGGCGTCGTAAGCGCTGCAGGCCGCACTGAGAAGCCGTTCATGAAAGCTGGAACAAGAAGAGCTTGGCTACTGCCAAAAGGAAGACTCTGGCCAATCACGAAGGGACAAGCCATGGTCGCAGCTTCGCACCCGCATGGTGGTGGTCGCCACAAACACGCAGGCAAGCCGACGACTGTCTCAAGGAATACATCTCCAGGCCGGAAGGTAGGACTAATAGCAGCGCGACAGAGTGGGCGGTCGAAGAGGAGAATCCGAACGGAGTAGGCTGGAATTGACACTGCTGGATCCGCTTGCCAACGCCCTCTCCAATATTAGCAATAACGAACGCAGGCACAAACGGGAGTGTCTCGCTTGGCCCGCGTCGAAGCTGATGGGCCAAGTCCTCCGGGTGATGCAGAAGAACGGCTACATTGGAGAGTTCGAGTATATCGACGACGGTCGATCTGGAAAGTTCAGAATCCAGCTTCTTGGTCGCATCAACAGTTGTGCTGTCGTAAAGCCCCGGTACTCTGTGAAGTCCGACCGCATAGAAGATTGGGAGAAAAGGTTCTTGCCTTCAAAAGAAGTCGGGTTGCTAATCATGAGTACCCCAGGCGAGGTCATCTCACAACGCGACGCAAAGGAACGCAAGGTCGGCGGCAGACTGCTTGCATACGTATACTAGATGATTGACGAGAGTAGACCAAGAATGGGCAGAGGCTCGCAATACAACCTGTCGTACCGAAGAAGAAGGAACGGAACCACCGACTATGGAAAGAGAAGACGACTCGTCTTATCAGGCCTGCCCAGGCTGGTCGTGCGGCCTGCTAGTAAGCACGTTACAGTTCAGGTGGTTGAAGCCAAGGCTACTGGCGACGTGGTCCTCGCCTCTGCGCACTCATCTGAGTTGAAGAAATACACTTGGAAAGGCGCGGGAGGGAACGTTCCTGCAGCATATCTCACAGGACGCTTGGTGGGCTACAGGGCCAAAGGCAAAGGAATCGGCAAGGCAGTACTGGATGTGGGAACAAGGCCTGTCACTACAGGATCACGATTGTACGCGGCGATGAGCGGAGCCGTTGACTCTGGGATGGACATCCCCCACGGTGACGATACAATTCCTGCCAAGGAACGATTGCGAGGAGAGCATATCGCAGCCTATGGCAAACTGCTCTCCGAGAAACCCGACTTGTATCAAAGGCGCTTCGCTACCTACTTGAAGCACAAACTCAAACCTGAGCAGATTCCAGCACATTTCGACGAAGTTGCAGAGAAGATGGCGCATTCCTTCGAGAAGAAGGCGTGAAGATAGTTGAGCAAGAAGACCAAGACAGCACATCCCCGTCGCGAGAAGAAGGCCGAGAAGCCCGCAAGGAAAGTTACAAAGCCACGACGCGCCCCGCCGAAGATGCCTCCTCCCAAACGAGTCGAGAAACCCGTTGAGAGGGAACCTGAGCCTGCTGCGCGTTACCTTGTTGCGATTCGCATCGACGGCACGCCAAACGTCAGGCCTCCTGAGGAATTGACACTTAACTCGCTCAGGATGAAAACCCGTTTTAGTACGGTCCTGCTTCGAGACAACCCCTCCGTGAGGGGGATGCTCCAGCGCATCAAAGACTACGTAACTTGGGCCGAAGCTCGGAAAGAGGATATCGAGCTACTGCTATCGAACAGAGCGAGGACAACCGATGGTCTGGGACTGACTTCCAAGTTCTTGAAGAAGAAGTCAGAACTTGCAGGGGTAGGCGAACTTGTCTCAAACCTCCAATCGGGCAAGGTCACGCTTGCCGGGTTGAGAGAAATGGGAATCGAGCCGTGCTTCCGGCTTCATCCGCCTAGAGGCGGTTTCCCGAGAAGTTCGAAACGGCCGTTCACCGACAGAGGCGAACTTGGCTTTCGAAAAGAGGGTTTGCACCCACTTCTCGTCAAGATGTGCTGATCGCTCGAGGAATCGGTTAGTCCTTCACTATCGACCTTATTGGACAGAACGTTTCCGTGTCAGTAATGTCGCTAATCTTGGCGATCTGCTCCGTCACTATGCGGGCGACTCTTTCTGGCACTGGTGGAACGATACCTTTCTCGAACTCTAGCACGGCAAGGACATCAGATTTCCCTAAGAGAAGGTGCGATTCCACGACCTCATTGTACTTCATGATATCATTCATCACGGCCTGGCTCTTGCCGAGCCTGGCGCGTATGAAAACGAATGCGTACGCTCGCCGCTCTGGATGAGCCAAGTGAGCCTCCCGCATCCTCGACATTGCCGGCACGATTGTGCTTGTATCCCTTACTAGAGGCATCTTTCGTATCTTGCCCGTCACGAGATCAAGCATGCGTTCTCTTGGGTCAATTGGCTCTTCTTCGAAAGCCAGCGTTGCCATGATGTCCCAACTCCCAGCGAGAAGATGAGTCTCCTTGACTTGGGGTAGCTTCATGAGTCGTTCCATGAGCGCATCTTCCTTACCCGTCCGCGCTCGAATCAGCTCGAATGCCTTGACTATTCGCGGCAAGACCATCACAACAACCGGACTCATTGATGGAAAGGGTATATCGCGTTTTCCCGCGTCATAGTTACTGATACTTCTGACAGTTGTAACAGTACCATCGTCCGTACTCGTTGATCCATGTCAGCTGCTTCCCACATGTGGGACAGTAGCTTGCACGCTGAACCTGCATGGGCTCCGTAGACAACCTCCCCTTCCCTTTCCTCCGAAAGACGAAGTATGCAATCACGACGCCTAGTACGAAACTACCAATTATCTCGATGGTCGCGAGTGTGCCTGCTGGTATGATTCCGCCTACGATTGAGTGAGCTCTTGCCGCGGATATCAGACCGTCTATACTGTTCTTGACCGCGGCCGAGTAGTTCATGACTGAGTAGGCGTCTTCTGCGCGCCCCACGCTAGCTTCGGCAGATGAGATATCACCCTGGTTGACAAGAATGTTCGGCGTGTCCGCGAGCAGTTGCGCCGCTACGCGCAGCAGTTGATCAGCTTGGCCGCGACTGAGTGCGTCTTGATCGAATACGCTGAAGCTCTGCTCATACGGATAGTAAGCCATCACAGATGCGACAAAGTTCTCGGTCGGATCATACAAAGTCCCAAATGGGTGCATCAG
>Ga0315268_10000816_pt1 | contig 36397 bp, 28 predicted proteins | sample C1_top_MG_FD_204535 | JGI IMG/M metagenome (GOLD analysis project Ga0315268, IMG submission 204535) | Sediment microbial communities from Yellowstone Lake, YNP, Wyoming, USA - C1_top | ecosystem: Environmental > Aquatic > Freshwater > Lake > Sediment | place: USA: Wyoming | collected 2017-08-01
TCCTGGGACTCGGTGCCCCCGGCGCCGGGATGAATGGTGACGATGGCGTTGTTGCGGTCGGTGTCGCCGCTGAGCAGGGTCTGGGTCTCGAGGTTCTCGACCTGGGTGCGGAGATCGGCGATCTCGGAGGTGAGCTCGGCCTCTACGTTCTCGCCTTCACGGGCGAGATCGAAGTAGGCGACGATGTCGCCGGAACGGCGCGCCAACTCAACTTCACTGGCGAGCGCGTCTTCGAGGCGCTTGCGCTCGCGCATCACTTTTTGAGAGCGTTCGGAGTCCGACCAGAAGTTGGGGTCGCCTATCTGCTTCTCGACTTCGTCGAGCTGGGTGCGCAGTCGGGGCGGGTCAAAGATACTCCCGCAGCTCGCGCACTTTTTCCTTGAGGGCGGTGAATTCCTGCTCGAGCTGTTCAACCATGTTGAGGGATCCTTGTCCGGGCGGCGCTGGCCGGGTCGATGGGTCCGATCTCAGGACGCTCGCGCCACAACAGTCCGCACAAGGAGATTATCGCACAGGCGAAGGGGAACCAATCGCCGTAGCGGGTGTAGAAGGTGGTGTCGGTCGAGGTACCGAAATCCGCGTCCAAGGCGGCCGCCTGATTGGCGGGAATCGAGGCGGTGACGCGTCCCATGGGATCGATGACCGCGGTGATACCGGTGTTGGTGGCGCGGAGCACCCAGCGCTGATTCTCGACGGCGCGCATACGCGCCATATTGAGGTGCTGCTGGGGAGCGCCGCTGTTGCCAAACCATCCGTCGTTGGAGAGGTTGACGAAGACTTCCGCACCGTGGTCGGCGAACTGCCGTACCTCGCCGGGGAAAGAGGCTTCATAACAGATGAAGACGCCGTAGCGGACGCTGCCCAGCGCGAGCGGGACGCGCTGCGTGCCGGGCTCGAAGGTCCCCACCTGGTGGGTCAAGGATTCGGCAAACGAGAAGAGCGACTTGAAGGGGACGTATTCCCCCCACGGCACGAGATGGATCTTGTCGTAGCGTCCCTGGACTGCGCCATTGGGCCCCACGGCAATGGCGGAGTTGTAAACCTGTCCCGACTGGACGGCGGAATCCTTGACTCCCAGCGAACCAGCGATCACGAATGAGCCAGTGGAGGAAATGCGGCTCAGCGCCTGCATGAAAACCGGATCGTTGACGAAGAACGGTCCGGGAGATTCCGGCCAGATAATGACGCCAGGCACGTCCGTGCCCTGGGCATTCCGAGAGCTGAGATCGACGAGCGATTGCAAACGCACCGGATAGTTTTCGGGCGTCCATTCCTCAAAGAGCGGGAGATTGAGCTGGACGAGGCGCGCGCTATGGTCGGTGGCGATGCGATCGAATGGCACCAGGGCGGTGGACTGAAGGACCACGGCGGCCATGACGGCGGCGGCCATCATGGTGCGGCGGCGTCCGGCGCGGACCAGGAATGCGGCGGCGAAGGCGGCATTGACCAGGGCGATCTCAAAAGAAACCCCATACACGCCGGTCACGGCCGCGACGCGGACCAGCGAGGTATTGTCAATCTGCGCGGTGCCCAACAGGTTCCACGGGACGCTGACAACGTAGCTGCGGAGCAGTTCGACGGCGACCCAGAGGAACGGAGCCAGCACCAGTGCCTTGCGACTGAATCCGGCGCGAGCCTTGGCGGCCCAGGCGAGCAACCCTCCGAAGATGGCGTGGTGGATCCCAACGACCAACGCGTAGAGGATCAGCACCGCGAAGGAAAGGACCGGCGACAATCCTCCGTAGAGATGCACGACGTTGTAGATGAAGTAGCAAGTGCCGGCGTAGGTGACTACGCCGCTGACCCATCCGAGCAGAAATCCCTGGGCGATGGTGGCTGGAACGAGGTAGGAGAAGGTGTCGCGCTCGGCAAGGAGCTGGGTGGCGTCGGCCTCGCGCGTACGAAGGACGCAATAGATGAGCGGCGTGATCGAGACCCACGAGAGGAAATGGAGTCCTGGACGAGGAAAAACCAGGACCTGAAGCACTCCCGAACTGAGTGCCAAAAGCCACGCGCTGGGATGGATGCGCTTCACTGGTTGGAAGTTTAACAAAACGAAGCGAGCTTACGGGGGTGTCAATGCATGCGCCGGTAGCGGTGGAACTGGTGGTTCCCGACGCGGCGGCAGCTCAGCCACTGCCAGCGGACGAGACGATCCTTGGTAAAGCCCTCCCCGGGGAAGACGGTGGGGCGCTGGACGGGCTGTTCCGGGCGGCGCTGGGAGATCGGAAGCTGCGCACCTGCCTCCACGGGGGCGACGGTGATGAACTTTTCGTCGATCAGCGAGGCGCGGAGCATGTTGGCGTAAAGCGTGGGACCCCCTTCGCAAATCAGGTACCGGAAGCCATGTTGCTCGCGGAGGATTTGCATGGCGGCCGCGAGATCGACTTCCCGGCCCCGTCCGGCGATGACCACCTTGAGCCGGGGAGCCTGGGCAAGCTGGGGACGGAGGCGGTCGGCGGCATCCGTGGTGGTGACCAGGTAAGGCTGGACGGATTCGCCGTCGAAGGCGGCATAGTCGGCGAGATCGAAGTCGCCATGGCCGGTGACAAAGACGTTGCGCTCCGGACCGCGCTGGAGCTTGTCTCGCAACTGGCGGAGGGAGGGCACCATGATGCGAAAAATGGGGCCGCGGGGACGCGGACGGCCGGCACGCTGCTCGGTCTTCAACGTCCCCATGCCGATGAGAATGGCGTCGGCGTGGGCGCGCAGCAGGTTCATCAGCCAACGGTCTTCGGCGCTCTGGGCGATGTCGGCGCCCGAGGGGTCGGGTCCGAGAAGGCTGACGATGCCATCTAAGGACTGGACGAAGTTGGCATAGATCCAGGGGCGGGACGAAGAGGGCTGGGGAAATCCGAGACGGCCGTAGGGGGCATAAACCGGGTCAAGGAGTTCGGAGGGCTCGCCGTCGTCGAAGAGGAGCTGGAAGTCTTGCATACGAGTGTCGAAGAATGCCCGAAAGTGCACGTCAACTTTACCTGAAATGCCCAGGCAGCGGACGAAAAGCACCTTTGGAGGAAATTCCTCGCTTGGTCTAGGCGGTGGGAGCGGGCTTGCGGTCGAGATTTCCGGCGAGCTGCGCCTTCACGTAAGCGACGATCTCGGGAGTGACGTAGTGGCCATCGGCGATGCGAAAGGCAGGGCGGCCCATGACCGGGCGAAGCGAAACATCCTTCCATTCGACGTTCGGAGCATCGTGGATGAGGATGGCGTTGGCGCGATCGAGGAACCAGCGCGCGGAATCCTTGAAGTCGGGATTGCCGGGATTGAGCACGGTCAGATAAAGGTCGGGGCGGATGAACTTCATCACGCTGTTGGATTCGAAGATCACGTTCTGCGAGCTCTCGACGATCTGGCGGATGCGAGGAACGGCGGGTGCCAGCTCGCCCACGCGGGTGCGGACCCAGTAAACGCGTTCGGCGCCGGCGACGAGGAAGCGCGAGGTATCGGATTCGCCGGAGCGATCGCGCTCTTCGCTGATGGCGACGCTGTGGTCGGCGGTCGCGCAGTCGCAGGCGGCGCCGTCAGCGGAGCAGATGTTGTGTCCGTACTGGGTGATCTTGAGGGCGGTCCAGTGATATTCGGGCATGGCGGCAATGAGACCGGCGACGACGCTGGTCTTGCCAACACTGCGCGAATGACCGCCAATGACGATGATCGACATCTAATCGTTACTACCCTTCTTGCGAGCCAGGCGCGAAACCACCGCGAGTTCCTTGAGGTATTCGGCGAGGGGCCGAGCGGGCCTTCCCCAGAATACGACACCTTTGCCGCGAACGACTTTCTTGGTAAGAACACCGGAACCGGAGCCGAGGATGGCGCCTTCCTCGATACGGGCGTGGTCGCCGATGCCGACCTGTCCGCCGATGATGCAATTGCGCTCGATGACGGAGCTGCCGCTGACCCCGGTCTGGGCGGCGATCACGACATTATCGCCGACTTCGACGTTGTGGCCCAGGTGCACCAGATTATCGAGCTTGACGCCGTTACCGATCTTGGTGGCGGCCAGGGCTCCACGGTCGATGGTGCTATTGGCCCCGATCTCGAAATCATCGCCGATCACGAGCGAGCCGATCTGCGGGAACTTGTGGTATTGGCCGGTGTCGGGATCGCGAACAAAACCGAAGCCCTCGCCGCCGAGCACCGCCCCGGCGTGGACGACAGCGCGACGGCCAATGGTGGTCTTGGGATAAATGGTGACCCGCGCGACGAGTTCGCAATCCTCTCCGAGCACGACGTCCGAGAGGAGCACGCATCCGGGTCCGATCGTGCAACCACGGCCGATGACAACCTTCGGACCGATATAGGCATTGGCTCCGACGAAGACTTCCGGGCCGAGTTGGGCGGAAGGATCGATGACCGCAGTGGGGTGAATCAAGGCCACGCGAGGCGCCGAGGCGAGGATCAGGCTGGCGGCGCGCGCGAACGCCAAACGGACGTTGGCGACGAAGATGAGATTGCGGTTGGACTCCGCGACAGCGCCGAGGATCTCGCGGGAGGACAAAATGACACCCGCCTTGGTGGAGCAGGCTTGATCGACGTAGGCTCGGTCCTCGACAAAAATGAGGTCGTGCGTGCCGGCCTCGGCCGGAGCGGCTACGCCGGAGATCTGGTGGTGCGGGTCGCCGTGAAAGCTTCCTTCCAGATACTCAGCGAGGGTTTGGAGTTCCATGGGGTGGTTTTATAAGAAGCGTGCGGAACGCGCAAGCTAGAAACTTCAGTAGATAGGAGGCTGGCCCGGAGGACGAGTCTTCCAGCGGCGATGGACCCACAGCCACTGGTCGGGATAGCGGCGAATCATCTCTTCGATGGCCTTGGTGTAGCGGGCAGTATTGGCGAGAGCGTCGGCGTTGTCGTCGCCGGTGCGGACGGTGGGGATCATGGGCTCGAAGTGGATGCGGTACTTGCGCAGGTTCTTGTCCCAGATGGTGAAGGCCGGCACGACGGCGGCGTCGGTACGCATGGCGAGGCGGGCGACGGCGGTGGTGGTGGAGGCCGGAGTCCCAAAGAAGTCCACGAACTCGCCTTCCCCGGCGAGCATGTTGGTGTCCATGAGAACGCCGACGGTATCGCCTTTGCGGAGGGCGCCGAGCACGCCGCGGGCAAATTCATCTTTGTCGATCAAGAGATTGCCGTGAAGGGTGCGGAGGCGGCGCGTGTAGGCGTCGAGATAGGGATTGTCGAGGGCGCGCATGACCACGTGGAGCGGGTTGCCATGCAGCGAATGCACGAAGGAGCCGACCTCCCATCCGCCCAGATGAGCCGTCATGAAGACGACACCCTTACCGCGGCCACGGGCGCGCTCGAAGTTCTCAAAACCATCGTAGATGGCGTAATGATCGACGTTGGCGGGCGAATAGGACGAGAACTTGGGAATCTCGGCCAACAGGCGTCCGAGTGAAACAAAGACTCCGCGCAGGATGCAGCGGCGATCGCGCGCGCTCATCTCCGGGAAGGCGAGCTCGAGGTTGCGGAGACCGACACGGCGGAGGCGAGGAAACAAAACGTAGGTGGCGAAGGCAACGCAGCTGGCCGCCGCGCGAGCGAGCGGACGCGGCAGGATACTGAGCCCCTGGATGACAATCCAGACCGGCGCGTATTCAAGCCAATTCACCATCGATGGCTCGACCGTAGCATCCGTGGTTTTTGCTGTCAATGAAGGCGGGGTGAGTGGCGGACAATAAAAAAGCCGCCCTGCGAGGGGCGGCTTCGTATTGCGAAGAATTACTACTTCTTGGTTGCGGCCTTCGGGGTGGTCGTCGTCGTGGTTGCGGTGGCGGCGGCACGCTTGTGGACGACCTTGCGAGGGGTCGCCTTCGGTGCTGCTTCGGCCTTCGCCTTCTCGGCGTCGGTCATGCGGACCAGTTCCACGCGACGGTTGGCCTGACGGCCGGCCTCGGAGGTGTTATCACCCACGGGGTTCTCCATGCCAAAGCCACGAGCCGACATACGGCTCGCAGGCACGCCATTCTTCTCCAGCCACATCCGAACCGACGCAGCACGACGGGCAGACAAGGCCAGGTTATAGGGCTTCTTGCCAACGCTGTCGGTGTGTCCGTCGACGTAGATGAAGAGCGAAGGATCGTCCTTCAGCACCTGGGCTGCGTTACCAAGCAGCGGCTCGGATTCGGGACGAATCGTCGCCTTGGCGGTGTCGAAGTGAACGTTGAGTAGAGCCCTACCCTTGTTCATCAGGTCCTGACGGATCGCTTCGGCGGAGCCAGCAGTTGGAGGAGGAGGAGGTGGTGGTGGTGGCGGAGCCTGAACGGTCACGCCAGTCGAGGTATTCGCCGAAAGTCCGCGGTCGTCGGTCACGGTGGTGGCCACGGTCACAGGACCGGTGACTCCGCTGGTGCCCAGAACCGCATCCGTACCGTTGCCGGCGATGTTGCCCGCGGTGCTTTGCCAGGCATAGGACAAGGGGCGACGGTCTTCGCTGTTGCCGGTGCAATGGATGGCTGCGTTCTGTCCGCTCATGACCGTCGAACGGTCAGCGGAGCAGGAGATCGTCGGCGGATGCTTCGGCGGTTCCTTGACGATGAAGTTCTGGCTGCAATCGGCCATTCCCTTCTTGCCATCGGTTACGTGAGAAGCGACGCGGTATGAACCCGGTGCGAGTCCAGCGGTGTCCACCTGGGTGGTTGCTGCGGCGCCCGAAGTCTTTCCACCGGTGGTCGTCCAGGCATAGGTCAGGGTGCGCTTGGGGTTGAACTGCGACGGCGAGGCAGTCGCCGTGATCGGCTCGCCCGCCATCACTTCGGTGGGCGACAAGGTGCAGGCCGCTGCCGGAATCTTCTCCGGTTCCGAGCTCCCGATCCGGAAGACGAGACCGGTCTGAGCACGGATGCCCATATCGTCACCGTCTTTGAGATGCTGATAGAGACCGTCCAAGCGGAAAATGCGGAAGTCGATATGCTTGGCGATCTTGACGTCGAGGCCGCCGCCAAATCCCACTGCGACTCCGCCGGAACTGAAGGTTCCGAAATTGACGTGGTTCACGCCGCCCAAAGCTTCAATGAAGGGACGGAAACGCTCGTCGCGAAGAGGGCGAAGGAAGTAGCGTGGTCCGACCATGACGGTCGAATTCTTGTAATTCCCTGTCGCGTTGCCCGTCTGCTGGCTGTAATTAAGGTCGACAGAAAATCCCAGTTTAGGGGTGACATTGAACGTGAGCGTTCCACCTCCACCGGCAGGAAGCTGAGGGCTCCATCCGGCGATGTCCGGCTTCGCATAGGTATAGCCAAGGAATAAATCGGAATCCGGCTTCGAATTCTGCGCGAAAGCCGAGACACATACGCCTAAGGTGCAGCACGCTAAAACCAACGCCGCAATGGCGCTTCTGAAGCGCATAACATTCCTCCTGCGATGCAACGACTGCAAAATTTTCCAGTTTTGAACACCAAAATCGTAAGAGCCCGGTTTCGGCAAATCAGCAATTCGTGAGATTGCCATGTAGCGGGTCCAATTCGCCCACTTTCCAAGCGAAACAAAGGATATCAGAATAACCTTAGTTCCTAAACCCATGAAGTCTAACAACTTCAGTAACTTAACCAAAGAGGTACAGAGGACCGTCCGGCGGCAGCCCAGCAGGCGGCGAAAAATGGAGCAATTCTGCGAAATTACGCGTCCGGCAAGCCTTGAGGCGGGCTTGCGATAGGCCTGCCGCCCAAGACGTCGATGCCGCAATAGGGGGGCGCTACTGCCTGGATTTGGGTTGAAGTACGGAATCGTAAATCTCAACCAATCGTTGTGCCGCAATTCGAGGATCAAATTCCTTGCGGATTCGTTCCCACCCGGCACGGCCCATTCTTTCCTGCAGTTCGCGATCCGACAGAACCCGGCTCAATGCTTCCACGAGCGCATGTTCGTCACCGGCCGGCACGAGTTGTCCGGCTCCCTCCGTTCCCAGGATCTCGATCAGGCCTCCGACGGAGGTTGCGATCACGGGCACACCTTCGGCCATCGCCTCAGCCGCCGACATGCCAAATGCCTCCTCCATCGAAGGCTGCACCAGGACGTCAAGATCGCGGTAGAAAGCACCTGTGTCCTCGACCCATCCCAGGAACTTGACGCGCTCTTGAACGCCAAGCTCTTTAGCCAGATGCTCGAGTCGTGGCTGTTCCGGCCCTCCTCCGGCCAGAAGCAATTCAGCCATCGGAAAGGCCGGAGCAATCGAGGCAAATGCGCGCACCAGAAGATCGAGTCCTTTGAGTTCCACCATTCGCCCTGCCGCGCCGATTCGGCAAATTTGTCGGCTGGGCATGGGACGCGGCTTCGCCGCCGCGATAATACCGGGATGCGCGACCCGGGCATGCGCACCGAGGGCACAGTCGGCAACCGCTTGCGAAACGGCGGTCACCGCATCGAATGCGGACATCTCGAAACGTCGCGGCCCCGAACGCCACTCCGATTCCTGCAGCCTACCGCACATGTGTGCGATGACCGGCGCTTGGGTCCTCCAATGCAGCAAACTCTTTACGGTTCTTCCACCATAGTGCTGATGCACGATGTCGACGCGATCCGCTCGAAGTGTTCTCCAGGTTCGCAGCGCGCCGCCGATTTGCAGCGGATGCATCCACTCCGTACAACGTACCTGCATACCCCGGCGTCTCGCCCTCTCAGCGACGACGCCATCGGATCCAAGGAACAACATCTGAAAGCGATAGCGTTCCGGCAAGAAAGGCAGCAGGTCGAGCGCGTACCTGGAAATCCCAATGCCCTCAAGGTCGGCCGATCCCACGACATGAAGAACCGTTCTCGTATTCATCGCTCTTTCACCCCGAAGAGCTTGCGCAGGCGCGTACGAATACGAAAGCGTGAACGGGATTCGATGAAGCGGCTACGCCCGCAGGTAAGACGCAGGCGCAGATCCGTACTCCAGTCGAACGGCGACATCATCGTGCGGCGCAGGAGATGGGGTTCGGTCGAGAGAGTGTTCAGTCCTTCGTCGCAAGTGAAGGAACAATCGAAATGGCGCTGCGCACATTTCGTGCTCGCCTCGTCGTAGTCGCCATAGGTGTACGCGAAGGAATGGATCTTTGCACCCAGAATCTCTTCGAGATCGCGTTTCGAGCCGGCCACCTCGGCGTTCAGCGCCTCGCCATCCAAGGTTCGCAGATCAGGATGAGTTCGGGTGTGAGCACCAAATTCGATCCCGGCGTTGGCCCATTCCCGCACGTCGCTTATGGTCATCAGGCGGTCGTGACCGGTTCTGTCTCCGGCCCAATCGTTCAGCTGACCTAACTTACCCGTCACGACAAAGCACACACCCGGAAATCCATGTCGCCTCAATACCGGGAATGCGTACTTCGTCAGGTCTTCGAGTGCGTCATCAAAAGTGAGTATCACCGGTTTTTCCGGAAGCGTGTTCTCTCCGTGGACCCAGCCGACCCATTGTTTCGTGGTGATCGGGGTCCAGTTGTGCTTCGCCAACCATTGCACCTGGCGTTCGAACATCGCCGCCGGAATCGACATCCCTGCATTATTTCCCGGCGAAAGAGGGCCGACATGGTGATATAGAAGCACGGAGACAGTTTTGCCGAATCGCCGATTCAATTCGTCCCAACCGCCGGCCTCTTCTCGGGCTGCCCGCCACATCGCCGCGGCTTCGCGAAGCTGAAGTGCCCTCAGCCCAATCCCAGGGTGAACACTGCAGACCTTCGAAAATAGTTTAAGTATGGCTGGGGACAGGCTGGCGAGCGCACGCCGTGCGAACCGTCGCCTGCGCGTACCGCTCCCAAGCGAAGCCAGGGCACAGAAGCGCCGGTACTGCGGAAACGATTCCGCCAGCTTTATTTCGTATCGGGCATGAAGCGCCGCATCCTTACAGCGCTGGTCAGAATCCTTATCGAATATCTGGCAAGCCGCCGCATCTTTGAGGTATTCGAAGCGAACTTCCGAACGGTACAGGCGAAATCCCAGCTCGTTGGTCTCGCTCCTTCGATAGGTCGGATCAAAGCCGCCGGATTCGAGGAAGAGCGACTTTCTTACGGACGAGTTCGCATCGACGATCGTATGACTGGGCCATCGCATGGGGCTGCCAGCCTCGAGTTCCTGGTAGCCCTCTAAGGTCGCGCGGCGAGTCAACTCTGCCGCAGGTCCCTTGGGACTTTCATCCGATACCCAAACCGGGCCGCAAAACACGATGCGTTCGTGGCACGCTTCGTGGGCTTCCAGATGCTTGCGTGCAAGATCGGAAGGACAGACCATGTCGTCATCAAGAAATAGGACTACATCGCCGGAAGCAGCCGCCACTCCAGCGTTGCGAGCAGCTGCGGGCCCTTGATTCGACTGCTCGATGACACGTACCCCGTTAAATCCGCGCAAGTATTCACTCGAGCCATCGGTCGACCCATCCACCACGACGATGATTTCCAGATTGGGCAGGTCCTGGCCCGCGACGGTTGGAAAGGTTCGCTCCAGAGTACGGCGTCGCCGGTAGGTGGGAATGACGATGGACAATCTCATGCGTTCACCTGCGCCGGTAAACCGTGATGATATCCAGGTCGCCGACCACTTCCTTCACGACCTCGAGCTGTGGATGCTCGGCAAACATCTGGTTCAACCATTTGCCGCGGTAAAAGAATCGGCGGAAGAAAGCATCCTCCAGCTCGCTCGAATGACGTTGGCTGTCGAGGATCAAATACCCACCAGGAGCGAGGAACTGGAAGAGCCGCTCGCGAGACTTGCGATTATCGGAACGCCGCGCGAATTCCACGACATGCATCGCAACCACAAGCTCGTATCGGTCGGGGGGCATGTCCGAACCGAGTAAGTCGAGTATTCCAAAGCTCGTCGTCGCTGCCCATTGCTTTCGTCTCCGTGCCTGCGCGATGCCGCTATCCGAGGTGTCCACCGCGAGCAGACTTTCGCACACCGGTTCGAGAACTTCTGTGAATATCCCTTGGGCGCAACCTACTTCCAAAGTCTTTGGACGGCGGTCACCAAATAATCCATGGATGGTGGCCAACATATCCTGAAAGCGGGCGTGGTGTTGCTCAGTCTGGCCGTAGCCGAATGGATCTTCGGTTCGGGCCCACAGCCGGTCGTAAAACCGGATGATTTGCCCTCTTCCTCCGGTGATGTTATCGACCAACTCATGTGCAAGACAATAGGCGGCACGAAGGGGATAGATCTTCCGCAGCAATTTGCGGAATTCGGTATTCCCAGCCCCAACGAGCAGGGTGGCGGCCCAGATCAAGCTGAACAGCACCGCAGCTGACAATAGTCGCAGAAGCAAGGGGCCCGGCATCGAATGCAGCAGGGCATACGCAGCGGCTGCTCCAGCAACCGATGCCAGGAGATTGCGGGTCAGCGCAACTACAAAGACCGAGCGTAGTGTGATCCCGACCTCGTGGGCGGCAACGTACACCACGATCGGCATGCAAGTACCGGTAACCGCCAGAACGCAGAGTGCGATTCCGCTCGCTCCGTACCGCGCTCCCACCCCATAGAGTACCGGCGCTGCAATACAGACGGCCGTGCCATAAATCGTTGCCAGGATGGCGGCGCGACCTCGGCCCCAAAGCAGGTGCAGGGCGGAATAGCCCATTGCCTCAAGGATGATCGCGATACTTGCGATACGAAACACGAAGGTTATCGCCGGATCAGGATCGCCAATCCATACCTGCAAGATCTCGGGCGCGAGTGCGAGTGCGAAAAGACAGGAAGGCAGCACCGGCAGTAGCGCCCAACGCGCACCGGCGCGCAGCACGATCCGGCTCTTCTCGAGGTCTTCGGTCGCGTGGTGTTCCGCGGCCGCCGGAAATACAGTCTCTGAAAGGCTGGAACCGAGGCCGCTGACCGCGGTCGGAATGCGCTGTCCGACGCTCAAAGCCGTGACCGCTGCCGTCGAAGACGTGTAACCGAGCAGGATAGGCCCGAGCTGCCAGATGCCGGTAACGGCTAATGCGGCGATCTGGCTGGGAATGCCAAACGACAGGTGCGAGACGAGGCTGCTCACCTTGAACCATGAGCCGTGGGGCACGAAGATCCCCGATAGCCAACCGCCAATCGCCAAAGCCAGCACAGCGGTGGCGACCGAACAAGTCGCATGCCAAAGTGCGACCCGTTCCAGATTGGCGTGGAAATAGATCAACAAGATCGCTACGCCGATGGCCCGCCCAACGGAGACAACTATGAGGATTGAATTCCACAGATCGAATCGACGCAGGCCGTAGAGCAACGACTGCGAATAGGCGACTAACCAGTCCCCGAGGAAGGAGACGCCTGCGAAGAAGTAAACGACCAGGACCGTGCCACGATTGACTTGTATCGAGAGGAGGTAGTCTTTCGCCAAGTATCCAACCGCGCTCAGGATCGCGGTTCCGAGGAATCCCATCGCGATGAAGGAGACAAGAACGCTCCTGAGGAAGGTCCGGCGGCTATCGGTATCTGGTTCTGCGGCCGAAGCGCGCGTCACCGCCCAACCCAACCCAAAATCGATGGTCGAGCAGAGGCTCACCACCGCCATCGCCGAGAGCCATACCCCGTACTGAGCTGCGCCGAGGAAGCGCAGCATCAGCGGCATGATGAACATGCCCACCACGGCAACGGTCATGCGGCCTGCGACGTTGAAGGTCGCATCCCCCAGCAGCCGTTGTGATTCAGAGTGGGCGCCGGTCTCGACCTCGGAGACGTGAGGACTCATGAAGGTATGAAGTTACACCATCGACGTTGCAGATGTAATCAGGAACGTCACAGACTTCTCTTCAATTGACTCGCTGGGAGGCGGTAGGCGAAATGGCCTGGGCAGGCTTCGATATGTCGCTTACGGTCTTACTGCGGCGACTGACATGAAGCTCATATTCAGGCACGATCTGCTTGATGGCCTTCTTAATCTCCAGATCCGTTCCGGTCTTGCCCAGTTCGTTCAGTTGCTGGAGCATGCGAGAAAGCTGCGACCAACTTTTCGGAGCACTATGGGTACGGAGCACCTTGTGGCACTCGGTTCGCCAAACGTGTTCGTTCCCATAGAAGAGCTCTTCTTTCAATTTTTCGCCGTCGCGTAGTCCTACATAGCGGATCTTGACCGCATCGGTCAATTTGCCGCTGAGCCGGATCAAGTTCCTGGCAAGGTCCACGATCCGAACCGGCTCTCCCATGTCGAGGACAAGAATGTCGCCGTGTTGCCCGACGGTGAAAGCCTGGAGCACGAGGGAAACGGCTTCATCGATGGTCATGAAATAGCGTTCGATGTCAGGATGCGTGATCGTGACTTCATTGTCGCGCCGTATCTGTTCCTGGAAGAGCGGTACTACGCTTCCATTCGATCCCAGTACGTTCCCGAAGCGAACCGCGACGCACTGCATACCGTTCTGAGGGCGGGAAGTGATCAGGAGCTCCCCAATGCGCTTGCTCGCACCCATGACGTTGGTCGGGTTGACGGCCTTATCGGACGAGATCATCACGAAAAATCCCACGTTACAGTTGTCGGCCGTTTCGAGCAAAGTATTCAGCGCCGTGACATTGTTGTTAACCGCTTCGGCAACGTTGGTTTCCATAAGTGGCACGTGCTTGTAGGCCGCGGCATGGAAAATGATATCCACACTGTGCTCGGTCATGATTCGGCGCATTCGATCGACGTCTGAAATATCAGCGACGCAATAATGTACCGAGGTCTCCTTGACCTTTTCCCGATGTTTCAGTTCCAGGTAAAACATTCCGGTCTCGCTCTGGTCCACGCAGATCAATTCCGCAGGATTGTAAGCAAGCAGTTGCCAGCAGAGTTCGCTGCCAATAGAACCTGCCGCACCCGTAACCATCACCCGCTTGTCCTGGATCTTCTGTCTCACCGAATGCAGACCATTGATAACCGGCTCGCGCCCCAGCAAATCCGAGGTCCTCACCTCACAAACCTGGGCCACGATATTGCCATTCACAAAATCGCGCAGCCGCGGAAGACTCTTATAAGGGAGCTTGCACTCGGCACAAATCGTGATCAAACGATTCATCTGGGAGGAACTAGCCGATGGAGTCGCGATCCAGATCTCGTTGGCGCGGAGCTGTTCGGCCACCCGAGGCAGATCGTCGACCGTGCCTTGCACCGTGACTCCTTCGATCCGAAGCCCTTGCTTCGTGGGGTCATCGTCGACGCACGCCACAACCTCGAAACCCGTCTTCGAATGTTTCAGCTCACGCAAAATACCGTGTGCGCCGTCTCCAGCGCCAACCAGGATCAGTCGTGTCGTCTTGGTGCCTATCCTTAGATTCGATGAATTCGCAAGTACGCGGATTGCGGCCCGGGCGGAACCAAGAAACAACATTGTCAGACTGGACTCAATCAAGAAGACCGAGTAGGGCCAGGCAAGCTTCGGATAGAGAGGCCGGGTGATGGAAGAGTACACCAGGAAAAATAACAGCCCTCCGATCCCCCCCGCCTTGGCGAGATCGAGCGCTTCGTTAAAACCTGAATAACGCCACCATCCACGCAGCAGGTTGTAGCGCCAGAGAACGACAAGACGTATCGCAACCAAGGGTACGACCCCCACCGTAAACATCCGAAAGGGTGGGAGATGGTCCAAGCGCAATGCAAACGCAAAAAGCGCGGCGGCGACTATCAAGATGGCTTCCACAAACGCCACCAGATAGACCCGATGCCCAAATACCGCGACTTTGCGATAGATCTTTGTGAAACTTTTCATAGTGAGGGTCGTCCGGGGACGTGGAAGCTTGGACTCTGTCCGAAGCGTAGCACGAAAGAGGAGGGTTCGTGAACGGTTTGATTCAAACCGAAGTAACAATTTGCTAGTTACTTTTTCATGCCACTCTTTGAAAACAAACGCCTAAGTGTTTCCTCCTAAGAGGAGTCGATCTCCTCCCTTCTTAAGCTGGAACCGGATGCCCCACTTGACATTCCAAGGCTCTTCCGACGTCGCCTTCCCTGACTGAAATCCTCCGACTCCTGATGAATGGAAACGGTAAATCTACGGTTCGTATTCAGGACCTATGAGGCCAGCTTGCCTGCCGGCATTCGCTATACTGGAAGCAATTGACGAAAAACAGATCGATTGGTTGATGGGACCCGCCAAAAAATACGAAGAATCCGTGGCTGGCGCCAGCTTCTGCCCGTCCATGACGGTCATTGTGTGCACCAGGAATCGCCCGGAACTCCTGGCCCCCTGCCTCGCGTCCTTACGCGAACTCGATTACGGCAATTTCGACATCGTTGTTGTGGACAACTCCCCGGCGGACCGCCGCAGCGAGGAGGTCGCACGGCGTTACAACGCAAAATACATCGTCGAGCCTCGTCTCGGCCTCAGCCGGGCGCGGAACGCGGGCGCGCATTTCAGCCAGGCGGAGATCGTTGTCTACATTGACGACGACGCCGTCGCCGATGCGCACTGGCTCTCCGGTTTGGCGCCCCATTTCAACGACGAATCGGTCGGCATCGTCACCGGCGCGATCTTACCGATGACAACCGACTCGGACGCCTCCGCACTCGCGGGAGGCATCATGGCAGCCTCTTCCTCCCGGATGATCAAGACGGTGGAGCGCGGAGCTGCCGGCTGGTTCAGCGCTGCCGCCATGGGAGGCTTCGGAGACGGCGGCAACATGGCGTTTCGCCGTACTTGCTTCGAACGATGGAATGGTTTTGACGAGCGCCTCGGACGCGGCAGGGTCATTGATGCTCTCGAGGAACACCTCGCGTTTGTGGAACTGGTCAGCATGGGATTCAAGATGGTGTTTACCCCTGACGCGGTGGTTCTTCATCCCTGCAAACCCAGTATTGCCGAGCTTCGAGAGCGGACCCTGAAAGATGCCGCTGCCGCCGGGGCATTCATGACGCTGCTGTTGGTGGAGCATCCGCAGTTCCGGATCGAACTGCTGCGGTTTATGATGTCCAAAATCAAGGCGCGTCTTTCGGGAGCGGCGCACCAAGAGGCGGTGCTCGCCCAGGCAGGCGTGGTATCGAAAGCAGAACTTCTACGGGCCTGGCTTTCAGGTCTTCCGTTGTATTGGAAGGGCCGGAAGCGATCGTGAACCCCAGGTCCAAGAATTCGTCGTTGCGAATGAGCGCCTTCGTGCCGACGGTTGTCATGGCATAGGTTGAGAGCCATGACCACGGCGCTGGAACGGTTGCCTGCGAATGAAAACCCTGCGAATCGGTATTGGTTTATTGGCGCTAGTCAGCCCGCTGATGGCTCAGACCATCCCCTCTACCAGCAAAGTCAATGCGAGCCAGTACGCGAGCGGTTCCAACACTTGCGGCATCGCAGAAGCATACGCGGCCGGAACAAGAACCGGAGCCGCCGTGATCCTCGGAGCGGATTGCACAATCTCCTCGACACAAACGATCACGACTTCGCTTCACAAGCCTCTTTATCTCAGCGGCGAAGGGCGGGTCATCACCTGCACGAACACGAGCGGACCTTGCCTCACGCTCATCAAGCCCGACTCTACCCCCAGAACCAGCGTGGTGATCTCCGACATTAAGATCGTCTATGGCGGGACTTCTTCGGGCGTCACTGGACTGAAGATCGGTTCGCAAGCCAATTCTGCTACCGATGTGATGTTGAGGGACGTTGAAATCAATGGATTCAACACCAGCGGAGCTACGGCGCTGGAACTGGACAATGCGGAAGAGGTCCACGCCTATTCGACGAAACTGAATGGGAACACGCTGGCGCTGAAGCTGGACAAGTTCACGAACAACAACCAGTTCTTCGGCACGAACATTCAGGGATGCTCACAAGCGGTCTCGATCACCGATGCCAGCGGGAACAACTTCATCGGTGGACTTATCCAGAGCAATGCTGGAACCAAGACGATTACGCAGACTTCTTCGACGCTGGCGATCCAAGGAAACACCTTCGAGAATGTGTGGATGGAGAACAATGGAGACGGGACGGCGAACTCCCGTGTCTTCTACTTCTCCGCGAATAACCGACACAGCATCTCGGGATTTGCATCGATACGGAACACGTTCAATGCCGGGCCGAACGGCGCGAGTGGCAAGGTTTACGAGTTTGCCGGAGACGCTTCGGCGGCTACCGTTGCGCCAGTCTTGAAAGGAAACAACTATGGTGGTTACGCGGGCTCCAGCGTGGTTACCGGAGCGCTGGTATTCCCGCTTTATTCCGAGGCGGAGGCCTACACATTCGCAGATGTAGGAATCAATCTCGGCGGCGCCACCGGCCTTCATTTTTTTCCCCAGACGGGTGGCCATCACTACCGGATGTACGCGGGCGACTCGGTCAACATGGGCGGCACCAACAACCTGTTCATCAAGGACCTGACGGCAGGAACGACACCGCTGACCTATACGGCTTCCACACAGGTATGGAGTGCCGCGAAATTCTCGGCGACGGCGCAGATCAACATCGGCGGAGGAGCGGCAATCACGAAGGCAGAACCAGTCTGCTCAGGTACGATCACCCCGGCTCGTGTCAACGCGACGGCTTGCGCAGAGCAGAAGTTCACCATCGCGGCGTGCTCGACACTGGATACCGGAGATACCGTGCTGGTGAACCAAAGCACTGGGAACACCACGCTTGCCTTCCCGGTTGGAGATTGGCGCGTAGCGGGGAGCGGAGTCCTGGCACATACCTACTGCAACCCCACGGCGGGTCCATTAACCCCGACCGCACAGACGATCACGGTCTGGAGATTCCGATAGTGGCTGACGCGAAGCTGAAAAAACAATCTGAAGCGCAGGGCGCGATTCAACTCTAAGAAGTTCAATGCCCTTGCCCGGGAGCGTGGCGCACCCGTAAGACCTGGTCGTAAGCTTCAACCGTCCGTTCGGCGCAATTCTTCCAGGAGAAACATTTCACCCGTTCGCTGCCACGGACCTTCAAGTGCTCCCGGAGGAGTGGATTTTCCAGCAGGCTCCACATCATTTCCCCGAGTGCATTGGGGCTATTGCACTCCACCAGCAGCCCGCCGGAGCCGATCACTTCCGCCAGAGCCCCCCGGTCGAGTGCAATGACCGGGGTTCCAAGCATCATGGCCTCCAGAACCGGCAGGCCGAAGCCCTCGACGTCCGAGGCACAAACAAGGGCAATCGCCTTCTGGAAGAGAGCGGCGAGTTCGTCGCGCGGGACATAACCCAGGACATGGATATTGCCCTGACGCGTCAGGGACCCCAGGTCGCGATCCACGAAGCCCACCACGACGAGATGCACGTCTTTCCCGCGCTCCTTCAGTTGCTGCAGAGCGGCGGCCGTCAGGTCCAGCCGCTTCGCCGCACCTGTACCTACCGCGAGAAAGAAATTTTCCGGGATGGAGTATTTCTTCTGCACCTCTTCCCAGGGAGCGCGGTCACCCCATTCCTGCCCCGGCCCTTCGGGAGTCACGAAAATCTTGCGTGGATCGACGCCAACTTTTTCCACGAGCTCATTCTTCGAGAACGCCGAAACCGTTAACACCGCGTCACTAGCATTTGCCGATCGCGGCAACAATATGCGAAACCCGTAGTGTTTCAAAAAGCCAATGGTCGCCGCCGACCGCTCATAGATCAGGTCGTGGATCGTCACAACTTTGAGCAGGGACGCGAACAGCGGCGTCACGTTCCCCAGGGAATGCAGAAGATCGACCCCGTATTCACGGCAGAGCTTTTCGAGGCGCAGCTGCTCCCAAAAATGACGCGCGATGGGGTTCAGCGGCGTCGAACACAGCACCCGGCGAAACCGGGGTTCTTCCTCGAGTTCGCTGAACGTCGGATAGGCGAGCCGGTTCAGGAACACAACGAAGTTGTAAGCGAGTTTCAGTTCCCGCAATCCGTTGATCAGTCCGCGGGCATAGGTCTCGCCTCCGCCGACAATGCCGGGTCGGACGTATAGCAAGTTCAGTCCTATACATGGGGCAAGCGCTTGACCGCTCGCTTCGGATTTTCTATCAGGATTCTGGGGCACGAGCTTTTTCATCAAAGTGTAGCAGCGACCGCCACACGGGGCAAAAGCTGCATCCCGATCGCCGCTCGATGCGTGGCGAGAATCACCCGGGAGTCCGATCCCGCGAAGTGGCCCGCTGTGCGCTCCTGCATCGGCTCTAAGAGCCTTTTTCACGCCCTCGGAGGTTCTACGTATGGATTTTTAGCCCTGTTGCCGATAAGCTGAATCCATGTGGCGATCCTGGGGAAAGCGTTGGTTCGACGTCGCCGCGAGTGCTCTCGGGCTCGTCGGTCTCTCCCCGCTCCTGCTGTTCACCGCTATCCTTGTCCGGATCAAGCACGGCGCGCCTGTGGTATTCCGTCAGGAACGGCCCGGAAGGGATCAGAAGCCGTTTCTGATCTACAAGTTCCGCACCATGACCGAGGACCGGGACTCCACTGGTGCACTGTTGCCTGACAGTGCCCGGCTGACCCGTTTTGGCGCCTGGCTTCGTAGCACCAGCTTCGACGAATTTCCGGAGTTGCTCAACGTTCTCAAAGGTGACATGAGTCTGGTCGGACCGCGTCCGCTCCTGATGCGCTATACGCCCTATTTCTCTGACGAGGAGTTGGCGCGCTTCTCGGTTCGTCCCGGCATCACCGGCCTCGCTCAAATCGCCGGGCGGAACCTCGTCTCGTGGGATGAACGCATCCGCACCGACTTGAAATACGTGGAAACTTGCTCGATGACCACCGACTTGAGAATCCTGTTCCTGACTTTCTGGCAGGTGATCAAGCGGGAAGGAATCGTCGTCGACGCGCGCGCCGGCATGCTGAACTTCGATGAAGAGCGTCGGCAACGGCAAGCTGCCACCGCACAGGAGCGGCGCAAGTGAGCCGTCCTGCAACCCTTCCGATTCAGATCCGTCCAGCCGATGAGTCGGACGCGGCCGCTATCTATGAACTGAAGCAGCGGTGTTTTGGCGCGAACTATCTGCTCTACAGCATTTACCGCGCACCGCAGTCGGTGGACTACGTGAAGCAGTTGATCGCCGCGGGCACGCCCGCGGGACAAGTCTTTCTTGTCGCTTTTCGTGGCCCCACGTTGCAGGGATATGTCCAGGCCAATCGTGCCGGGGATGCGCTCTTCCTTTCGTATATCGGAGTTGCGCCAGACGCCCAGCATCTTGGCCTCGGCAATCTATTGCACGAACGATACCGGGAAGCTGCGGTTACGATGGGGTGCAGCCACCTGGAATTGGACGTTTTTGAGAGCAATCCGGAGGTGGTCCGCTGGTATGAGCGACTGGGCTACCAGCAGATCGGCTGCCGGCATCTTGCTCGGGTACGATTAGGCGAAGTGCAACCCACCGGTGGGGCAGAACTCAGCATCGACGAGATGCGGCTGAGCCAAGTCCTGGCGGAAGAGTCAGCGCGCGGCTTTTCGCACATGGAAATGCTTCTCGGCGACGCAGCGCTCGACATCGGCTTCATCGATGGAAGCGTCTTGAAGATCCTGAAGACCGATGCCCCTCTCTCGCATACTTGTGCAACCCTGGCACGGCGTTTCGCGGGAGAGCGCAGCGAATTGATCGTAACCGACGCACCGCCGGATTCTTCCGGGCTGCCTTGTATCTCCGAAGAGAAAGGGATTCGGTTACGGCGTCACGTATGACCAGCGCTCACCACAAGCCCGGATCGGGCATCAGCAAGGTCGCCGAGAACGTCGAGCGAGCCTTGCGCCCTTCCTACACCTTTCAGAGCGGCCGCAACGCATTTCAAACCTGGCTCGAGGCCGTAGGCGTCGGACGCGGGGACCGCGTGCTCTTGCCCGCATATATTGGCTGGAGTTCACGGGAAGGTTCGGGTGTGTTCGACCCGATTCACGCGGTCGGCGCCGATGCGGTGTTCTATCGCGTCACCCGTACTCTCGCCGCCGACGTTGAACACCTTACCGAGCAGCTCCGCAGTGCCAATCCCAAGGCGCTCGTGGTCATTCATTACTTCGGATTTGCAGAGCCTTCGACCCGCGAGATCTGCCGGCTGGCCCGATCCCTGGGAGTGCCCGTCCTCGAAGACGAAGCGCACGCCATGTATTCCGATCTCGTGGGAAACGCCTGCGGTCGCGAGGGCGATGCCTGCATCTTTTCCTTGCACAAGCTGCTGCCCGTTCCCTGGGGCGGCGCCCTTGTTCTTAACGACCGGTCCAGCGCGCTGGCATCTCGCGTCGCGGAGTCGAATCTCCGCAAGGACTTGCCCTGGGCCTATCGCGACTACGATTTCGCGGCGATCGCCGCCACTCGCGTTGCCAACGCCAGGACCATTCTCTCGCTACTGCCCGACTTGGCCGGAAAAGTGGACCCTTTGTATCGCGAAATCCCTGCCGGGATCGTCCCCCAGACTTTGCCCGTCATCATCACCGATAAGTCGCGCGACGAGCTCTACTTCGCCATGAATGAACGTGGCTTTGGGGTGGTAAGCTTGTATCACACCCTGATTTCCGAGATCGCCCAACAGGGCTTTCCTGACTCCCACTGGCTTGCCCATCGCATTTTGAACTTGCCCGTGCATCAGGATGTTGGCGACGAAGGTTGTATTCGCGAGATGATGGCTACTCTTTCAGTGCTGGTGAATTCTTGAAGTCGAAGTCGGGCCGGTTCGAAACCATCCTGAGAACCACCCGGGACGCCGCCGAGTGGCAAGCCGCCCTCAGCGCCTCACGATCGGTCTTCGGCTCGGTGGAATTCGCCCGCATCTACGAGCGCCAAAGCGGCTTCGAATCCCGACTCCTGATGCTTCAGTCGGATGCCGGTCAGATCGCCTACCCGCTTTTTCTTCGTCCGCTCGGCGATCTGGCGAAGGCCGCCCATGTTCAGGCTACTTGCGACACCATGACCGCCGACTACACCGGCCCTTTTCTCGTGCGCGGCGAAGTCGATGCCGGCACTCGCCAGCACATTCACGAGGCTTTTCAGGAGATGGGCGCGGTCGCGGAGTTCATACACCTTCGCGTCGACGGCCACGAGCCCGCATTCTTTTCACCCGGTGATCTCGAGCACAACCGCGACGTGGTGCACGTCGATTTGACGGTCGAGAAGGACGTGCTTTGGCGCGACCACTTTCAACATGCCTGCCGCAAGAACATCAATCGCTCCGTCCGCGAGAATGTCAGGATCTTCGAAGCCGCTTCGGCGGACCATATCCGCGAGTTCCACCGGATCTACACCCAGACGATGGACCGCAACGGGGCCCTGGCGCGCTATTACTTCCCCTACGAGTTCTTTCTCGCATTCTTTGAGAGCATGCCAAAGCACGCGCGATTCGTACTGGCCGAACATGGCGGCCGCATCGCCGCCGCCACTCTGTATCTTCACGACGACGCCAACATTTATTCCTATCTGGGCGGTGCCAACCTTGAGTTCCAGCAGGTTCGCCCGACAAATGCCATCATCTACGACACCATTCTCTGGGGACAGAAGCTCGGCAAGAAACACCTCGTTCTTGGCGGCGGATATTCGAAGGATGACAATATCTTCCGCTTCAAGCAGACGTTTTCGCCGTTGACTCTGCCCTTCTCGGTTGTTAAACGTATCCACATGCCGGAAGCGTATGGGGCGCTCTGCGATGCATGGCGCCTGTCGCATCCCGGCGTTGAACCACAGTCCGGTTATTTCCCGGCCTATCGAAGCCAATGAAACCAGCAATGAGTTCGACTCAACTAGCGATCGATGGCGGTACCCCCGTGCGGCTTACGCCTTTCAACCCCTGGCCACACCTGAGCGCCGAAGACCTGGCCGCGGCCGACCGGGTGTTGCGCTCGGGAAAGATCAACTATTGGACCGGGGACGAGGGCACGCGGTTCGAAGCCGAATACGCGCACTCCGTGGGAACGAAGCACGCGGTTGCACTCGCCAACGGCACGGTCGCGCTCGAACTTGCGCTGCGGGTTTTAGGCGTAGGACCAGGGGATGAAGTGATCACCACCAGCCGGACCTTCGTCGCTTCCGCCAGTTGTTCCGTCGCTGTCGGTGCAACGCCCGTCACCGCCGATGTCGACCGCAACAGTGGAAACTTGACGGCTGAGACTATTCTTCCGCTGATCAACGCGAGGACCAAGGCCCTTGTCGCCGTGCATCTTGCCGGATGGCCTTGCGAGATGGATTCCATCCTCAAACTCGCCTCCGAACACGGAATCGCTGTCATCGAAGACTGCGCGCAGGCTCACGGGGCCACTTACAAGAATCGCCCCGTGGGATCGATGGGCATCGTCAACGCCTTTTCCTTCTGCCAGGACAAGATCATCACCACCGCCGGGGAAGGCGGACTCATCACCTTGAATGACGATGCAATGTTCAAGCAGGCCTGGGCGCACAAGGATCACGGCAAGAGCCATGACGCGGTCTTCAACCGGAAACATCCGGCTGGCTTCCGCTGGTTACACGAATCGTTTGGCACCAACTTCCGCCTCACCGAGGTGCAGTCAGCGATGGGGCGAACCATGCTGGCGCGTCTGCCGGAGATGGTCGAAAGACGCCGCAGCAATGCACAGACCCTGATCGACGAGCTGAGTCAGATCCCCTCTCTGCGGGTCCCGGTTCCCGGCGAGGAACTTCGCCATGCTTACTACAAGTTCTACGCTTATGTGCGGCCGGAGATGCTGCGTGACGGCTGGGATCGAGATCGCATCGTCGCCGCGATTGCGGCGGAAGGTATTCCGTGCATGACTGGAAGTTGCAGCGAGATCTATCTGGAAAAGGCCTTCACGGCTTCGCTGCGGCCCAAGCAGCGCTACCCCGTTGCCCGTGAACTCGGGGAGACGAGCCTCATGTTCCTGGTTCACCCCACCCTCGACCGTCACGATATGGAAGATACCGTGGCTGCCGTTGCCAAGGTGATGGCGGCAGCCGCCAAATAGCCTCTAACGGGTAGCACTTTCCGAAAGAACGCGAGCGAAGCTTTCTGCCGCTTTCTCCATCGAAAGCCGGCTGCGATAGAAGGCTCTTCCGTTTTCACCCATCTGGCGCCGACGCTCCGGGGTCGCATTCCACAACTGTTCCACCGCGGCCGCAATGCTCTCGGCGTTTTCGGGTTCGCAGGTCACTCCGGCATCGGCTTCCTTGACTAGATCGGCGGCATCGCCACGAACCGCCATGATGATCGGACGTCCTGCGGCCAGGTACGCCTGGGTTTTCGACGGAATCGTTATCGCAAAGAGCGGATCGTCCTTGAGGTGGACCAAGAGGACGTCGGCGGAGGCCAGGACAGTGGCGATCTCCTCCACGGGACGACGCGGGAGGAAGACGACGTTCGAAAGCCCTGCGTTCAAGGTTCTGGCCTTCAGTCGTTCCACCTCCACCCCGGCTCCGATGAAGACGAACCGAACCTGCTGATGGCGCCGGCCGACCAGTGCTGCCGCATCGATCACCGCGTCCAGCGCCTGCGCTTTGCCCATGGTTCCGGCAAATACAATGTTGAAATGCCCTTCGAAACCGGGCTCGCGTCGCTCTGCCTTCGCCGCGCCTTCGACGATGCATTCCTCGGCCCAGTTGTAGATCATCGAGATCTTTGCGGCTGGCACTCCGCGCTCTTCGAGTTTCCGCGCAAAACCCTTCGAAATCACGGTAACCCGGCGGGCAGCCCGGTAAGTCCACCGCGACCACGTGCCGATCAATCGCAGGAGCATCCGGTTATTCAGCATGCCGGTGGCCGCCAAGGTGTCAGGCCAAAGATCGTTCACATCGTAGACAAAGGGCGCGCGCCGTAACCAGCCAAGAACCACGGCCGGCAGCGCCACGGTGGCGGGAGGATGGTAAACATAGATCACATCCGGTTTGCGGACGAGAAATGGGCCCAGCAGGGTCGCGGAAATCGCGAAGCTTACGTAATTCGCGATGCGGCGCAGTGCGGAAGCATCGTGACTGGGGTAAAGCGCAACGCGAATGACCGGGACTCCGTCCATCATCTCGCGTTGGTACAGTTTGATCTTGTAGCCGGGGTAGATCTTGCCGCCCGGATAGTTGGGAAAGCCGGTGAGTACCTCGACTTCGTGCCCCAGCTTCTGCAGTTCCCTGGCGAAGCGCAGCCCCTTGAATGTCGGCTCCGGAGTAAACCAGTGCGACAGAATGAGAATCCGCATGCGCCCTACTTTCGCCAGACAGTCCGGTTCACGTAGTCCACATAGCTCAGGATGATGCGCAGCACCTTGTGCGACACCGTCGTCGACGTGTAATCCCTCACCTGCGCGAGGGTGCGCTGCCCAGGTTTGAAGGTACTCGTCACCACTTCGATCGCTTCGAGCACGCGCGGAGCCTTGAGCCCGCACATCACGAGCACACCTTCATCCATGCCTTCCGGACGCTCGTGCGCTTCCCGGATGGTGACCGCCGGGAAATTCAGGATCGACGATTCCTCGGTGATACTTCCACTGTCGGAAACGACGCAGAAAGCGTTGCGCTGGAGTTTCACGTACTCGAGAAATCCCAACGGCTTGAGGAACTCGATCTTCGATTTCTTCCCCAATGCGCCGATCGCATCCAGCCGGCTGCGGGTGCGCGGATGCGTGGATACGATGACTCGCTTCCCGTACTTGGTGACCAGTGCTTCCAACGTCTCGACCAGGTCCGCGAGGCGCCGAGGGTCGTCGACGTTCTCTTCCCGATGGGCACTCACCAGGAAGAAATCGGACACCTTCAGTCCCATCTCCTCCATCACCTTCGAAGCCTCGATCTTCGGCAAGTAGTGGCCCAGCACTTCGGCAAGCGGCGAGCCTGTCACAAAGACCGTTTCCGGGCGAAGGCCTTCGCGCAACAGATACTGCCGCGCATGTTCGGTATACGCCAGGTTGATATCGCTGATGTGATCGATGATGCGCCGGTTGGTTTCCTCGGGGACGCGTTCATCAAAAGAACGGTTTCCGGCTTCCATGTGGAAGATCGGGATCTTGCGACGCTTGGCGGCGATCGCAGCCAGGCAACTATTGGTATCGCCGAGAACCAGAACCGCGTCCGGGCTTTCCGCTTCCAGAACACGGTCGACCTTGGCAATGATATTGCCGATCGTTTCGGCAACATTGGCGCCCGCCGATTCCAGGTAGTGCTTGGGCGCCTTGAGCTCCAACTGCTGAAAGAAGATCTCGTTCAATTCGTAATCGTAGTTCTGGCCGGTATGCACCAGGACATGCTCGGTGTGCTCGTCCAGGCGTGCCATCACGCGCGCTAGGCGGATGATCTCGGGCCGCGTGCCGACAATCGTCATCACTTTCATGGTAGTTACCGTTATACCGCCTCGGCGTAGGTGTCGGGATCCCCGGGATTGAATATCTCGTGCGCCCAGAATAGCGTCATCAAGCCGCTGCTGCCAACGTTGGTGATGTTGTGGGTATGAAATGTGGGAATATCAATGAATCGCGGTTCGTCCCCATTCACCCGGAATTCGCGAACTTCCCCGGAGAACAGTTTGCGAATGCGAATGACCGCTTCCCCCTGGATGACGAGGAACCGCTCGACTTTGCGGCGATGGTAATGGTTGCCGCGGGTGATGCCAGGCCGCGTACTCGATACGAAGGTCTGGCCGCCGTTCTCGCTTTTGATGGCCTCAAAAAGCGATCCCCGGTTGTCGGTGTGCAGCTTCAGGGGCACCGGGTAGTGCGTTGGGAACAGGTACGAGCGATACGTATTAAACAAGAGCAGGTCGAATTCGGTGCGGACTTCCGGCACTTGCTGCCGCGCGTAGAGTTCGGCCATTCCCTGCAAGCTTCGCAGAACTTCCGTGACCTTCAGGGCCTTGCCTGCGATGCGGAATTCGCCGGCTTCTCTCTTTTCGATGAGCTGGTGGATCCGGACGGCGACCTGCTGGGCGTGGATCCACTCCACCTCGCGGTCCTGGATGATCTTGGGTTCTTCTCCTCGCGCCAACTGGTGGCAGAAGGTGGAAATCGCGGAGTTATAAAACGGTTTACCGAATTCTCCGAAAACGTTGGGTAGTACGAGGTTGCCGAAACTTGCCCCACTGCGCTTCGACCAGGCCCGAAATCTCTCGGTAGCAGCGCGTTTGGAGCGGCCGTACACCGATTCGCTGTCAATCTGCGTGGAGGAAGAAAACAGGACCTGGGGGGGCGCCCCGGCGCGCTCCATGGCGCTGATCAGTTCGTCCGCCAGGGCCGGGTTCTGGCGCTCGATCTCTTCGTCGTTGGCTCGATTCACGCCTGCCAGGTGGACGATGACATCGCATCCGCCGACGAATTCCGCCAGTTGTGCGGGATCGCTGAAGGTTTGCCGGTTGGCTGTGCGGATCGCGATGCCGGGAACCCCGTACAGGTACGCTCGAAGATGGAACCCGATCAATCCGTCGCTACCCGTGATCCCGACTGTGCTCATGCGCCTTCCGTAACCGCCCTTGCGTAGGAAACCAGACCTGCTTACTGGAGCTCGGCTTGAACCTCTCCCACCGACAGCAGCAGGCGATCGACCTCGGTGCCGGCCAGCCGCGTGGTGTTCTCCGAGGTGTAATCCTCAACCCCGACTTCCTGCTGATCGCCTTCGGTGAAGTACTTGCCGTAGTTCAGGTCGCGGTCGTCCATTTGCACACGGAAGTAATCGCCGTGATCTTCGCTGCGCCTCAGTTCCTCGCGCGTGGCCAGCGTTTCATGCAGCTTTTCGCCGTGCCGGATGCCTATCGCCTTCACCCCAACATCGGCCCGGAACAGCCGAAGCAACGACTTAGCCAGCTCGTCGACCGTGCACGCCGGAGCTTTCTTCACCAGGGTATCGCCCGCGCTTCCGTGTTCGAAGGCGAACAACACGAGGTCGATGGCGTCTTCCAGCCGCAACAGAAACCGCGTCATCGTTGGCTCGGTGACGGTGATCGTCTTCTGGCTCTTGATCTGCTGAATGAAAAGCGGAATGACCGATCCTCTCGAGCACATCACGTTGCCATAGCGAACCGAGCAGATCGTCGTCTTCTGAGGATCGACATTGCGTGCCGCCGCCTGGCCGACCTTTTCCATCAAGGCCTTGGTGATGCCCATGGCACTGATCGGATACACCGCCTTATCGGTGCTCAGCAACACCACCTTCTTCGCCCCGTTCGCCACCGCCGACTCGATCACGTTGTGGCTTCCCACGACGTTCGTCAGGACCGCCTGGATGGGAAAGAACTCGCAGGAAGGGACCTGCTTGAGCGCGGCGGCATGGAAGACATAATCCACACCCTTCATCGCGTAATCCACGCTCTGCCGATCGCGAACGTCCCCGAGATAGAACTTGACCTTCGGATTGGCGAGCTCAATCCGCATAAGCTCCTGCTTCAGCTCGTCGCGACTGAAGATGCGGACCTCGTCGAATTCCTCGTTGAGTTTGAGAAGGCGGTCGAGGAAGGCGTGCCCGAAGGAGCCGGTGCCGCCAGTGATCAGGATCTTGCTCTTCTTGAACATCAAGGTCCCCAAGCCGCAGTGCACGACTGCGGTTTATCATCAAATGATCGGAAGTTGACGCAATAATATCACACTATCACGTTCGGCTTCATATAGTTACGGACGACAACGCTTCCCGGCGTCGAGGCCCTGATCGGGGTGCTCTTCGAACCTCTCTAGCGGCCAACCAGGTCGAAAAACAATTTCCGGCTGGCCATGACCGCATCCTGATTTCGGCTCAGTTCGGCCGCGTAATGCATCACCCGTTGGACCGTCTTCGCGTAGTCTTCACTGTCCATGTCCACGCACTTTTGAATGACAGCGCTGAACCCCGACGGATCATTTAACGGAAGGTCCCAACCCGCTCCCTCTTGCTCCAGATTGCGCCAGGGTGTCTGGTCGCTGATCAGCACCGGCCGTCCGGCAAAAATCGCTTCGTGAATGACATGGCCGAAATTTTCCCCAAGGGTTGGGAACAGGAACAGATGGTTCTCCGTTAGAACCGACTTCACCTGCTGATGCTCCAACTCTCCGCAGTATCGCACCTCGATATTGGGCGGAAGCGTTTCGGTCACAGCTTGGCACTCGGCCCAGAATTCCTTGTCTTCTATGGGCCCATAGATGCGAAAGGCGACCTGTCCCTTCACCCCGTGCAAGATCTTCAGCGCGAACGGAAGGTTCTTCTTCCGCGAGATCCTGGAGATGAAGACACAATCCAGCTTTCCTTTCTCCTTGGTTGGAAGAAGCTTGAAAATTGGAACAAAGGGAGCCGCAATGTCCAGCGCGGTCGCGATGATACCCGCGACCATCAGGTAACTGGAGGTGGCCATTGGGGTGACATTTTCTGTTTCGGAAATGTTCTTAAGGTCCAAGACGCGCGGAAACTGCCGCTGGATATCCTGGCTTTCGTAGCCCGATGAGGCATGCCACAAAATCCGGTTGTAGACGGGGACTAGACGGCAAAGCTTCAGATAGAGCCACTTGCGAATCGGCTTGAGCTCCAGGGAACCCAGCGAGAACTCACCACGGGGCGCGATGACCATGTATTTCGTCTTGCAAAGGCCCGTCCAACGAAGCCACATCGGCAGCATGGAGAACTTCCGCGAGAAGAAGCTGTTGAGGTACACCACGCGATTCTCATCGCTCGTCCGCAGGATGGAAATGATCTTCAAGACACCGCGCAGACCCGGCCGGAGATACATCACTTTTGCCTTTCCCACCTGCATCCACGTATCGTGCTGGATCCCCTCATAGGGCTTCCTATCCCCTAGGTCGCGATCGCCGGTGATGATCTCAAAATCGATTTCGTCGCCCAGCGCGGCGGCCAGGTTCGCGATACTTCGGATAGGACCGCCTCCCTTGTACCCGGGAATGTACGTTCCTACAAATGCCAGGACCTTCAGTTTCACCGCGCGCCTCTCGCCGTACTCGAGTCTTCGCTGAAGAGCGATCGCAACCACGCAACGACCTTCTTCCCCTGCGCCCCCCAGGATTTCTGGGTCAAAACAAATTCCCGGCCCCGTGCCCCTTTTGCCGCTCGCACTTCCCTTGGTTCCTGGCTGATCTCTTGCAGCAACGCGGCAAGGGCCTCCGGGGTCTCGTCGGTCAGCAAGTATACGTAAGGCGCATATTCATGCTCCACATTGCCCGTGGGAGTCGAAATCACCGGCCGGCCCGACGCCAGGAACTCAAAAAGCTTCGAGGGAAAAAAGTATCGGGTATTCACATTCTTCGTAATACGTGAATTTACCAGCACATCCGCCGATTGATACAGCTTCAGTACCTGCTCGAAATCGAGAAAACCCAGGAATTCGATCCGTGGATCGACCGCGGCCGCGCTCTTGACCTTTCCCTCGAGGGGACCGCCGCCGGCGATGCGCAGCCGGAAGTGGTCGCCTTTCAATCGTGAAAAAGCTTCCAGCAACAACTCGAATCCGTTCGCTTCCTTCAGCGACCCGGCCGAGGCGATGACAAACTTGTCGTCATTGCGGGTCGCTCCTGGCGCGATCGCATGGGACGACTCATCGACCCCGCCTTCGATCATCACATGCGGGACTCGCAGGTCGAAGTCCCTCACGATCGCATCCGATATCGCTATGATCGCGTCGAACTTCGTCAGCGCCCAGCGTTGCATGCGGTACTCGAGGTTGTACGCCCAAGTCCTTGGCACCGTTTCTCCGGGCATGTTGATATCGTTGATCCACCCCACCGCTTTCGATCCCGTCATCCGCGCCGCCAACAGCATGAACAATCCGGGAGGAAAGGTCAGGTTGAATTGGTACATCACGCGGTCGGCATCCCGGTGCTTCATGCTCCAGGCGATCAACCGCAGGAAGGTCGAGATCCCCACCATGACCTGCTTCAGCGGAGCGATGTTGATGAACCCGGGGCTATAGGCTTCGTCCGATTCTGGAATGCTCAGCGCGGTGCCACCGACCAGCAGGGTGCGGCTCGCGCGGAAGGACGGGATGGGAAGCGGGGTGATCAGCAACGATGGCTTCAGCCCCGCTTCGCGCATACCGCGCAACAGGTTCCTCTGCGCCATCTCCCCGGCTCGACTGGTGGCGCGCGTCTGGAATCTTGCTTCGTTGGGGAATACGTTTCCGATGTACGCCAGTGCGATCGGGGTCGCTTCGCGCGGTTCAGCTGGCACGGACCACCCTCGGCTTCAGACGAAATCTCTTGACCTGCACCGTCGGAACATCCAGCGACTCATCGCGTCCGAACCTGGAGATGATCATCATCATCGGCATGTAGAGAATCAGCCCCTCCGGTCCGAAATAGAATGGCACCGTGACCACCTGGATCAGTAACACGGGTACGAGAAGGGCCGCAGCCAGGTTTTGCGGATTGCGATACCACTCCTTCTTCCGCGCCGAGATCGTCGAGAAGACGAACATCAGGAACAGCGAGAACAGCAGCACCCCGCCCTTGAGGATGTAGACGAAGATCCCGAAGTGCAGCGTGCCCCATTCCTTGGCGCCGAACTGCGCCTGGATCCTGGACGCGTCGAAAACTCCTCCTAATCCGCGGCCGATCAAAACTTCAGAACCCATCTGTTGCATGCAGGTGCTCAACTCGAGCACCCGGTAGATCGTCGAATCGTCATCGCGGTTCTGGGCGCGCTCGACGAGATCGCTGGCCGACTCCGTGCCGATGAAATACCATCCGCCCGCGACGACAAGCAGCAGGACGATCAGCGTCCTCCCGATCCGCAGTTTGCGTTCGAAAATCGGACGCAACATCACAAAACATGCGACGGAGAGCAGGAACAGTGCAAATTGCGAACGGAAGAGGAAGATTCCCGATTCCACGGCGACAAAACCGAACGGGGCCAGGATTTGCGGAATCCTCCAGCCCCCCCCATCGTGGCGCAGCCAGCCCCACATTCCCAACAGAAGGCCCGGGCCCATCAGCGGTCGCATCAAGCCTCCGACCGACACCGTAAACCGCGAGTTTACCGCGACAACTTGGCCGGTGGCGAGGTCGAGCATCGGAACCGTGTAGAAGAGGGAGATCATCACCACGCCGATCCAGAAGATCACGGTGATGTGCTTGCTCAGCGCGCGCCACACCCGGTCATCCACCCCGAGCATCAAGACCATCCCCATGTAAGAGAGCGACATCAGCTCAATGCCGACGCGGTTCCAGACGTTCCCATGCACAAAGCCAAAGATCGCGAAGCCGATGGTCGCCAGGATCCAAATCTTCACCTTGGTCGCATGACTCTTTCGCCATGGTGGACGCTGCTCTTGCGACTTCAGGTATTGCATCGTACCCCAAACAAAGAGAAGGAAAACGATGGAGTTGCCGATCTCCGACATCAGGCGCAGGGGCAAGGCGATTCCCCAATTTCGATACACTTGCCGGCAAGTCAGGAACTCCGCGAGATAAAGCGCAAAGATGATCTGACCCATGCCGTGGATCGGCGCCAGGCCCTGGGTGGCCTGAACGCGCACCGTCTTCCGGATCACCATGTTGGGCTTTGGCCCCGCCGAATTGGATTCCGCTGGATTCATCCGCCTATGCTGTGACCCTTCTGCGCCTGGGCCCGCAGATTCTCGCCTAGACCCGTTAATTCTCGGTATACATCCAAAACTTGTCGCTCGATGGTCGCGGGATCGTGTCTCGTCCGTGCCGTTTTGCGCGCCTCCGCCCCGATCCGGCTGGCCAACGCGTCGTCCGCAAGGATGCGGGCGATCTGCCGGCCGAGAAGTGCGGAATCTCCGACGGGGAACCCCAACCCGGTTTCTTCCGGCCGGATCGTCGTCAGCAGCCCGCCGGTCAACGTCGCTACACAAGGTGCTCCAACCAGCATGGCTTCCTGCACGGCATTACAACCATTTTCGATGAACGACGGCGTGACAAAACAGTTCGCCGCTTGAATCTCTTGTACCAGCTTCTGCGCATCCAGCACGCCAAGAAACGAAACCGCGGCTTCGAGATCCAGATCCTTGATCAGTCTGATCACGTAGCGTGCGTAATCGTCTAGAGGCGGAGTAAATCCTCCGCTCGCGATCCTCAGGGCGATATCGGGCATCGATTTGCGGAGGCCTGCAACCGCCTGCAGCAGGACATGAAGTCCCTTCGCGGGTTCTCCCGCGCTCGTGCAGAAGATCTGCCGTCGCACACAGCTCTCCACGCGCCAGGGTGCTGCCTCCAGAAACTCCGTCCGCATCAGCTCGTCCACGTGGCGGTAACGAACGCTGGGGTTGTAGTGTTCAGCCCATGCGTGGTCCCACTCGGTTCTTCCCATCACGATGTCCGCGGCACGGATGATCTCGGCTTCAGTCGCGCTGCGCCGTTGAAATCCCTTCCACCGATGCAGACACCGGGTGTTGATCCCCAGGCCCGCGACGAGTTTGCCATGCACCTGTCGAGGATGAAGGCCGCCGTAAGCATTCACTGCACACGGCGCCATGAGTCCTTGTATGGATACCGCGAGCGGCTTTTTTGTCAGACCCCAAGCCTTGACTAACCCGAAGGATGATTCGACGCCGTGCACATGGATCATGTCCGGATCCCAGCGCTCGACCAGCGAGGCAAACTCCCGAATCTGGGAAGGGATCGGCTGAACGTCCTTCGAACTCCGCAATCGGTTGCGAATTCCGCGGCTCAAGGGAGTCTTCACAACGAAATAGTCCACGCCTTCAACCGTGAACTCGCAATCCTTGCGACCACCTTCGGAAATCACGCCAAGCTTTAGATCGGGAACGAGTTTCAGGCGCTCGAGCAGGTTCCTCATCCACCCACCACTGCCACCGGAGACGGACCGCCCGGTCTGTCTTGCCGCATCCGGCATCAGGATGTTTGTCCACCAAAGAACCTTCAAAGCTTCTCCCTTATTGGCCAATCCTCGAATTACGGCATTGTGCTGACCGGCGCTGGACTCAAAGTGAATTGTGATTTGAGCAGCAGGTAGAGGTACGGCCCCTGGACAAGGGTCTGGACCAGGGCCATGCACAGATAGGCACCCGCCAGGCCCACCGCTCCCATGGGCGTAAGCCACCAAGCGAACGCCGCCAGCAGCCCTCCTCGCAGCAGGGCAAACAACATTCCCGCGATCGGAGCGTCGAGCGACCAGATGGCATGCCCACAGGGAATGTTCAACGACGTCAAAATCGCGCCGACACAGATCAAGCCAAGCGCCGCGCTCCCACGCACGTAGTCCGGTCCATACAGTTTCATGATGTGGTGCGACAGCAGGATCACCGGCAGACCCAGCAGCACGGCCGGCGTCGCGGTCATGAACATCAACGAGAAGAATGCCTTCATGTATCGGCCAGGGTCGCCCTGGGCACGAATGCCCGACAAGGTCGGCAGGCCGATCTGGGATACGGCATTGGACAGGAACAGGATGACCGTCTGCCACTGGAAGGCCGCCGCGAAGATTCCCATTTGCAGATATCCGGCCTTGCGCACCAGGAACGCGTTCGCCACCCAAACCGCGGGCATGAACGATATCCCGGCGATCAGCACGGGAACACTGAATCCGATGAGCACCTTCCAGTCCTCGCGGACAAAACGGAAAGAGATCCGAATGTTATCCCGGCGGCACACCGACTTCAGAATCCTCTGGTACACGCAGAAGTCGAGTAGTCCCAGCAGGCAGTAACCTAGGACGGCTCCGCGGAGCCCGCCTCGGCTCGCACCCAGATAGAGTGCAGGCACGATATAGGTGGCGCGGATCGCGTTGGCGCGGGCCAGCGACTTGAATGCGCTAAAGCCGCTCAGAGCGCCGGTTTGGCCGCCATTCAAGGCAAGCGTAAGAATCATGATGCTGCTCAGCCGGATGTCGGAGGCAAGGTGGGGCGCCGCCAGGAAACGTCCACTGACCAAAGGCGCAAGTCCCAGCAGCACCACTCCCACGAAGGCTCCGGCGATGGCACTCGTCGAGAGCGCCAGTCCGATCATTCGACCAGCTCGTTCCGGATCGGACACGCGATAGTGCGCCACGTGCTTCGACGCTGTCACCCCGAGTCCCATGGCGGCAAACGTGGAGAACACGGTCGCTGTGGAGATGACAATTCCAAGTTCCCCAAACTTGGAAGCCCCCAACAGCCTGGCCAACAACACCGACCCGGCAAAGCTCATCGCCTGGGCCAGCGCCGATCCAACCAGCGCCCAGGACGCGGAGTGGATCATGGACTTAGCAAGATCACTGCGCAGGATCGCCGAGCCGATCGGGTCCGGAAGCTTGGACGCGAGCATCGTGATGATCGAATCACCCATCTAAGACGGCCCTACCATGTCATCGCCGCGGCGCGCATCTTGGTGATCTGTTCGGCTGTTTCAGGCTTCTCATTCAGCTTGGCGTAGATGAAACGAATCAATACGACTCCGCAGCCCAAGAGGAAACCGGCCAGCGTGAACAGGATCATGATGTTTCGCCGCGACGGCCCGGATTTCATCTCCGGTGGGATCGCAGGTTCGACCACCTGGATGATGGTTGCGCTGCGCGCCTCGTCCATCTTCGCCATCTCCAATTGCTTCAGCAGCATGTCGTAGAGAGCTTCGCGGTACGACATCTCGCGGACCGCACGAACATACTCCACCCCGCCGGCAGACAGGCCTTTCACCCCGATCTCAAGTGCGTCGCTGCTCCCCGAATCTCCTCCCATCTTGCGGAGTTCAAGCTTCAACGCATCGAGCTGCTGTTGCGCCAGCTTTACTTCCCGGGTGTTGTCCGAAGCATAGGATCGCAGCGCCCTGAGATCGGCTTCCTGCGCCGCTACTTTAGCTCGAAGTTGCGCGCCCGACTCGAAGATCGCTTTGGCCTGTTCGTCCATGTGCACGACGCCCGTCTTCTGCTGCATCTTTCGCAGCTCGACTTCGGCATCCGTCAGACTTTCCTTCGCCGACTTGAGCTCCTGTTCGTAGAACAGTCTCCGCTGTGACGCTTCGGTCACGGCAAAGGTCTGCGACATCCAACGCAGCCCCTCCACGTAGTCATTGGCCAGGCCCGCGGCGCGAACCGGGTCCCGGTCGGTCACATCGATCCTGATCAGGCCATCTTTCTCGGCATCGATCTGCGTTGATTTCTCCAACGTACCCCAGGCGGATGTCAGGTTCTTCGAGCGATAGACTTCCATCAGGTGGTACTTGTCAATCAACCGTTGCGCGATGGGACGGCTTCTCAGCATTCCCACGAATACGTCGTTGGGATTCTTCAAGCCAAGTTCGCTTGCCGCAAGCGAAGTCAGCGCTCCGCCCTTGTCGGTCAGTTCACCCATGATCGCCATGGCGGGCGAAGAGGTTTCCTTCGGCGGCATGATCTTGGTCGACGCCGTAAACTGTTTTGGAAGGATGAAAGCGATTGCGAGTCCGAGCGCGATGAAGATCCCCGTATAAAGCGCAAGCGTGCGTTTATGCGTGAGAAGCTCGGTCACAACCTCATACGGCTCTATGAAGCTTGCCGATTTCTCTTCTTCATACACATCTTGGTACACCGTTCCCACGTCTTCCAAACCGGGTTCGGTCGGATTATTGTTCATGCGTCTGTTTTTCCCCTAGGTATTCCAGCGCGTTCTAAGCCGTCATCGAACGATCGCGGGGCCAGCAAATTAGGCCGAAATTCAGGTCGGCGGTGCGATTCACGTGATTCTTAATCGGTTCGATTGAGGGAGGACAACCTGCGCCACCAGCCTCCGGACATCGCGAACCCAAAATGGCATAAA
>Ga0315268_10000817_pt1 | contig 36387 bp, 31 predicted proteins | sample C1_top_MG_FD_204535 | JGI IMG/M metagenome (GOLD analysis project Ga0315268, IMG submission 204535) | Sediment microbial communities from Yellowstone Lake, YNP, Wyoming, USA - C1_top | ecosystem: Environmental > Aquatic > Freshwater > Lake > Sediment | place: USA: Wyoming | collected 2017-08-01
TAAACAAAGAGATTCGAGTTGAACAAAAGCGGACCGATGAAAGGTATATCGGCCAGGCCAGGGATGGGTACCCGACCAAACATAGGCGGATTATTCAGTTCCTGGTATTCTTGCAAGAATTTCGCTGAGATATAGGATGTAAAACCTGTAGCAAAGATATTGATCACCGTACCAGAGATGATCTGGTTGACCTTGTACTTAATGGATAAAATCCCATGCACCCAGGCAAGAAGCGCTCCGGAGAGCACGGCGGCCAAGAGCCCAATCCAGGAATTCTTGGAGACGCTGCCAAAATATGCGCCGGTCATGGCTCCCATCAACATCATGCCCTCGATGGCAATGTTGACCACGCCGGACCGTTCGCATAGCACTCCAGAAAAGGCACCCAAAGTGATAGGAACGGAAAGCAGGATGGCACTGCTCAACATACCACCCAGGTTAAGTGATTTTCCGGCTGCAGCCCACACCAGGAACCCAAAAACAAACATCCCAGCCACGATTCCCAAAACTGTACTCGTCCAGTGGCCAAATCCACGCACTAACTGGTAGATGCCCAGGATCAAACTGGCTGCAGAAAGAAGGAGCAAAGTTGTTTGAGAAGGCAAAATCCACTCGCCAACCAAACCGCGGTCGATCCCGCCTGAGACCATCACAAACGTGGTACGTAATTCAGGTTCCAGTCGTTGAGCGAACAGGAGAAAAATCAATAACGCAATGACCAGGAAGATGATTCCCATCACCCAACGCCGAGTGGAAGATTCTTCAGCTAGTTTTCTTTTGATAACCAAGGAGCTCGTTGCCATTATTTCGCACCTCCCCAACCGCTGACAAAGATACCCTCTTCCTCAACTTTAGGCGCCCGCAAGCGATAGACGGTGCGAATAATTGCCGGGGCAGCGATGAAAATGAGGATGAGCGCTTGAAGGATAGAGATGATATCGTCTGGGATACCTGAGACCACCATCATGCGAGTGGCACCATTGCGCAGAATGCCGAAGAGCAGGGCGGCCAGAACCACGCCCAATGGGTGGCTGCGACCGAGCAAAGCCAGTGCGATGCTATCATAACCATAACCGGGGGAAAGTCCGATCATCATCGTGCGGTTAACCGCCAGGATTTGGTTGGCGCCTGCCAATCCCGCCAGTGCTCCTGAAAGGGTCATGGCCAATACTGTGTTGCCCACGATGTCCATGCCTGCATAGCGACCAGCGGATGGGTTGGCACCGACTGTTCGCAGGTTGAAGCCCCAGGTGGTCTTGAACAGGAACCAGTACACCACCCAGGCAATCCCTAGTGCGATGAAAAAGCCGAGGTGAAACCGGATGGGAGAGGGGAAGAATTGGGGAAGCTCAGCGCTTTTCTCGATAAAGGGACTGATCGGCATACCACCGGCGCCAGGGCGATTCATGGGCCCCCCTAAAAGCCACTCGGTCAGCCGGAAGGCAATCCAGTTCATCATGATCGTGTTGATCACCTCGTGACCACCGGTCTTGGCTTTCAACCAACCGGGGATTACCCCCCACAATCCTCCTCCAACGGCCCCTGCCAGAAGAGCTAATGGCATATGAATGAACCATGGCAGGCCTTTGATCGCATAGCCGACATAAGTAGAAGCAGCCGCACCGATGAAGAATTGCCCTTCCACACCGATATTGAACAAGCCGGCCCGGAAACCCAATGCCACGGCCAGACCAGCGAGTATATATGGCGTAGCAGCCACCAGGCTCTCTAAAAAGGGATTGATTGCCCGGCGGATTTCCAACGCGTCGCCCGATTGCAGTGCTGTAACGATGCGCACTGGATCGCCGATCGAGCCAGCAAACAACGCCCAATAGGCATCAATGACCGTTTTCACTGCGGTCCACAATCCACCGAAAAAGGATTGCTTGAATGCCGCGTAGACTTCCAGCGAGGTGAATATGATCAGGATGGCTCCGACAATCAGCCCGGTTACGATAGCCAGGGCAGGGATCAGCAGAGTCTGCCCGGCTTGTTTCCAGAAAGATGGTCTGGAGGGGTGAGATTGCGGTTTTCCTCCGGTAGCTTCTTCCAGGAATATTTTTCCAGCATCTGGTTTATTGGTTTGTTTTGCCACAACAGCATCCTCTTAGAATGTCGTTTCAACTTTGCGTGGACCGACAGCCCGTTCAATCCGTTCAGGTTGAACCCCGGCCATCAACAGGCCGATAGCTTCCTTGGTCGTCTCCTCTGCCGGGACGATCGCAATAATCTTTCCGCGGTACATGACCGCAATCCGGTCCGAGAGTTCCATAATCTCGTCCAATTCAGGAGAGACCAACAGAACTGCACAGCCTGCATCGCGTTTCTCGACAAGGCGCTTATGAATATATTCAATCGAACCCACATCCAGGCCGCGCGTCGGCTGTGAGGCGACCAGGAAAAGGATCGGGCGAGAAAGCTCGCGGGCGATGATCACTTTTTGCTGGTTGCCACCGGAAAGCGCCCCGACGGTCGTCAACGGCCCAGGTGTGCGAATATCAAACTGGTCAATGAGTTGGACCGCATTCTGCAGGATGAAATTCTGCTGAAGGGTCACTCCATTCGCCGCCGGGGGCTTGTAGTAAGTGCATAGCACCAGGTTATCGGCCACAGGGAAGGGAAGCACCAGCCCATCCCGTTGCCGATCTTCAGGGACATGGGCACAACCCAATTCTGTGATCTGGCGCGGAGTGGCCCGGGTAACATCCTGGCCCAACAGGTGAATGCTTCCGCCCAATGGCTTGCGTAAACCAGTCAGCGCCTGGACCAGTTCTGTTTGCCCATTGCCCTGTACCCCTGCCACACCAACGATCTCGCCGGCGTGCACATCAAAGCCGACATCTTCGACCGTAATCTGGTGGCTGTCATCCTCCACAGTCAGATGTTCCACCTGCAGCACAATATCCCCGACCTGGGCGGGTTGTTTCTCCACTTCCAGATTGACTGCCCGTCCTACCATCATGGCCGCCAGTGTATTTCGGTCGGCCTCTGCCGGTGTGGTAGAGCCCACCACAGTGCCGCGCCGGATCACCATGATCCGATCGGCTACTTCCAGAACTTCGCGTAATTTGTGGGTGATGAAGATAATTGACTTCCCTTGTGCAGATAGGGAACGCATGATCTTGAACAATTCATCCGCTTCCTGCGGCGTCAGCACGGCGGTCGGCTCATCGAAGATCAAGATATCTGCTTTGCGATAGAGCAGCTTGATGATCTCCACTCGCTGCTGCACTCCCACCGGCAGGTCGCGCACATAGGCGGTTGGATCTACGGCTAAGTTGTATTGTGCAGAAATTTCCTTAATATGCTTGGCGGAGGACTGCCGATCGAGAAAGTCACCCAGGCGAACTGTCTCCTCGCCCAGCATGACGTTTTCGGTGACGGTGAAGACCGGGATGAGCATAAAGTGTTGGTGCACCATGCCAATCCCGGCGCGGATCGCATCGGTCGGCGCAGAGATGGTGATCTTTTGCCCGCGCACCAAAATTTCGCCCTCATCTGGATGGTACAGGCCATAGAGAATGTTCATCAGGGTGGTTTTACCGGCGCCATTTTCTCCCAGGAGGGCAAGAATTTCGCCCTGGTAAAGGGTCAGATCGATGTGGTCATTGGCCAGTACCCCTGGGAATCGTTTGGTGATGCCCTTCAACTGTAAGACAGGTTCTGCCATATTTGATTCCGTCCATTCCCTTGAAGATATATGTATTGTACCAGAGAAAAAAAATGACGCACCATAATGTGTGCGTCATTTTTGGTTCATCGTTTCTGGTTACTTCAGTTTGATCGAGCCATCCAGGATGCCAGCTTTGACCTGATCGAGCTCTTTCTTCAGGTCTGCAGAGACCATCGAGTCCAGATCATGGAAGGGAGCCAGGCCAACGCCGCCATTCTTCAGGTCACCAACCGTCACGCCACCTTTGAAAGTGCCATCAATGACAGTCTTGACCACGTTCACCGTTGTGACGTCCATGTTCTTCAGCACGGAAGTCAGTTCGATGGATCGATATTCCTGGGCAGTGTTGTACCAGTCAGCATCCACGCCGATGATGTAGGTATTGCCGCGCTCCTTGGCCGCTGCAGCAGTGCCGAGTCCGACGGGACCAGCGACTGGCATGATGATATCGGCACCCTCATCCATCAGGTTGATGCCCATTTCCTTGCCTTTGGTCTGATCATCAAAGGAGTTGGTGAACAAGCCCTTTGTGGAATCAGCCGGATCCCAACCGAGGACGACGACGCTGGTACCGTGTTTCTGGTTGTAGTAGGCCACACCCTTGGCATAGCCATCCATGAAGATGGTCACGGTCGGGATGGGCAGACCACCGAATGTACCGACCTTGCCGGTCTTGGAGACACCGGCCGCCAGGTAACCGGCCATGAAAGAGGCTTCATCGGTGTTGAACACCTGGCCAACGACATTTGGAATGGCCGGGTCATACGCATAGTCGACGATTGAGTACTTCATTTTTGGGTTTGCTTCGGCCGAAGCCTTGGTGGCATCGCCCAGCAGGTAGCCAACCGTGATGATCAGGTCGCATTTTTCCTCGATGAAGGCGTTGATATTCTTCTCATAGTCGGCTGCTTCCTTGGATTCCAGATACTTGCCGTCAACCCCGAGCTGCTTCATCGCGTCTTGCACGCCCTTCCAGGCGGTGGCATTGAAGGACTTATCGTCAATCCCGCCGGTATCGGTTACCTGGCATACTTTGAGCTTCTTGCCGCCGGCCCCCGCTCCCTGGCAGGCTGTCAGCATAACCACCAGGATGACCAGAACGCTGAGAATTACATAGAGCTTCTTCGACATAACGAATCTCCTCCTGAAGGATAGAATAAAAAGATTTTGGGACTTCCCCGATTGAGTCGGATCGACTCAACACAACCAAAATAAGTATACAGCCTATTCAAAATAGTTTCAAGAGGACGTTTGACAGGTTTTAGAGGGTGACAATTGCTTCTCCGCGCTGGACTGCCAACATCAACAGAAATGCCGCCAGCAAGAAGAACGGGCTGATCAACATTAACAAGTTGTAATGGTTCCCGCTGGCCTGGACAACAAATCCGTAGAGAATCGGCCCCAGGATAGCCGAGAGAGTCGAGAATAGATAATATAGGCCGGTGTAGGTGCCGATTCTCCGGTTATCGGTCATGTCGACCACCATCGGCAGCGAATTAATATTAATTAGCGCCCAGGATGAGCAATGGGCTTTTCTCCTGTTCCCGAAGGATTGAAACCAGGTTCTTCCAGATATTGGTCTGATCCTGAGGGTGGTTCTCCGATTCAATTGGCTCGTTGATGAACAAGAATACCAGCACAACTGCCAGTATCACCAGAGCAGCTCCCAGGTAGAACGGGTATGCCGGGTTCTTTTCATAAAGGTTTTCCCGTAGCCGAATTTCAGGATGATCTCCCAATTGCGCTATGGAATTGTGGACCACAAGGTCAAATAAAGCCCTTGCAGGAAATGGTTCAAACCCCAGTGTTCCAAGCCTCCTCGTTGGAAGAGGAGAGTTTGGCAAGGAATTCACGATCTTCTTCGCTCAGGTCCGATTTCTCCAATAGGTCTGGGCGGTGTCGCCAGGTACGCAGGAGAGATTGTTGGCGACGCCAGCGCATGATTTGAGCATGATGCCCGGAGAGCAGTACCTCGGGTACAGGCCATCCGCGAAAGACGGGGGGGCGAGTGTAGTGCGGGTATTCCAGTAAACCGCTGGCATGGGAATCATCCTGAGCTCCGTCTGGGTCGCCTAGCGCGCCAGGGATCAGACGCGTGATTGCGTCCATCAGGATCAGAGCGGGAAGTTCGCCTCCCGTCAGGACATAATCGCCAATGGAAATTTCGTCTGTGACCAGGTGCTCTCTGACACGTTCATCAATTCCTTCATAACGCCCGCATAGCAATGCCAGGTGAGGGGCAGCCGAAAGCTCCTGGGCGATGCGCTGGTTGAACACGCTCCCTTGCGGGGTAAGCAGGATGACCGGGCAGATTGGAGGGATGCCGAGTACACCCTCGATGGCAGCAAAGATTGGTTCGGGTTTCATGACCATTCCACCCCCGCCGCCATAGGGGGCATCATCGGTGATATGGTGCTTATCGGTGGTCCAGTCCCGGATATCGTGAATATGGACCTCCAGTAATCCATTCTGCCGGGCTCGTAGCAGAATGCTGGCATCCAGGTAGGGAGAGAAGACTTCGGGAAAGAGGGTGAAGACATCGAAACGCATGTGAAAATTTTAGCACGGTAATAGAATTACAGGTTGCAATCAACTAGGATACGACGGATTAGAATTCCTTCAGAAACTATTTCTCTACCTTGACTTATTTTTTCAAAGGATGGTAATATGATTATAGAAAGGGCTATCTGAAGAAATATAAAAGATGTATTTACGTGGCAGTAAATGGAGTTATACCCGGCGGCGCAAGAATTCAAATCCCTGGCGAATTTTGTTGTTGCTGGCGTTGGTGGGGGTAGCGCTTTATTTTAACCAGGTAATCGTTCCAGCTACTCCACCGTTATTTATCCCTACGCCCACTTCAACCCGTTCTCCAGAATCCTATGTAACAGATGCAGAAGCGTTGTTGAAGGAGGGCAAACTGACACTGGCCGTTCAGGCCTATCGCCAGGCCATCCAGGCCGACCCGAAGAACGCCGCCAACTATATCACCCTGGCGCGCTTGCTCATTTATACAGGGAATTATCAAGAGGCTGTGACCAATGCTGAGAATGCGTTGATCGCCAGTCCGAATAACTCGATGGCCCATGCAGTGCGTGGGTGGGGTTTAGGGTTCCTGGGCAACTACCTGGATGCTGAAGCGGCTGTACGCAGGTCGATAGAGCTGGATGCCAACAATGCTGCCGCCTATGCTTACCTCTCTGAGGTGCTGGCGCTCGAGTTCAATGAGGGCCTGGGTGATCTGACTACAAAAGATAAAGCCATAGAGGCCTCGCGCCAGGCGATGCAAATGGCGCCCAATACCCTGGAGACTCACCGGGCGCGCGGCATTATTCTGGAGATGACCGGTAACAACGAGGAAGCGATTAAGGAATTTGAGGCAGCGGTGGCCATCAACCCGAATATTGCCGACCTGCACCTGGCGCTGGGACGCAACTATCGTTTCTTGCAGCAGTACGATAAGGCAGTGGAGGAATTTAACCGCGCCAATGGCCTCAATCCAACCGATCCAATCCCTCTACTCTATATCTCACGTACTTATGCGAGCGTTGGTGAGTATGCCAAGGCGATCCAATATGGCCAGCAGGCCATTACGATCTCTCCGGGTGACCCGTTGCTCTATGGGAACCTGGGGGTGATGTATTACCGCAACCACCAATATCCGGATGCAGTGGCGGCTTTGCGATTGGCAATCCGCGGTGGAAAATCAGCGGAAGGGGTGGAGGTGAAGGGCTTGCCGTTGGATTATGGCCGTGTGGCTGAATATTATTACACTTATGGACTGACCCAGGCGCGGCTCGGTGAGTGCGGTGAAGCGTTGCAAATCTCACAACTCCTGATGCAGGGGGTTCCCAATGACGACGTCTCCGTCTTTAACGCTCAAGAAATGATCAATATCTGCAAAGAGGCCGCGAATGCGCCGACCAGCCAGGCGACTGCTTTAATGACAGTCACTCCAGGAGCCGGGGAAGCTACCCCTACCCCAACACGATGAACCTGAGTGGTAAGAAATTAAACTTCCGACAGCAAAAGTCTACCACCTCAGCTTACCGTGCCTTGATTTTATTGACGCTCATCCTGGGGGCGGTTTTTTTGTTGCGTAGTATTCAACAAGACCAGATTCGATCCCCGTTTTTACCGACGCCTACTCCCACGCGCATTTCCGCTTCATATACACTAGAGGGAGAGACTCAGTTTCTAGCTGGCAACCTGAATGAGGCGATCAAAGCCTACCAACAGGCAGTTCTACTGGAACCGGAGAATCCTGAGTTGCTCTCTGAGCTTGCCCGTATCCAAATATATTCCTCGGCACAGCTAACAACGGATGCTGAAAAGCGCCAGCGTATGGAGGAGGCACTGCAATCGATCGACCGGGCGGTCAAGCTGTCGCCAGATGACAGCATGGCGCATGCCATCCGCGCCTTTACCTTAGACTGGTATGCCAATCCGTCGTTGATCGGCGATGACTGGCAGAAACGGTTGAACGAGGCTGAACAAGAAGCAGTGCGTGCCCTGCAGCTAGATAATAAAAATGCCCTGGCGCTGGCCTATTACGCTGAAATCTTGATCGACCAACAGAAATTTTTACAGGCCGGCCAATATATCAACCAGGCACTGGAGATTGACCCAAACTTGATGGATGTCCACCGGGTCAATGCTTATGTGCAGGAGACGCTAGGAAATTACGGGGAGGCGATCAATGAATACAAGAAAGCAGCTCAGATCAACCCAAACCTAACGTTTCTGTATATCAGCATCGGCGTGAATTATCGCCAGCTTAAGCAGTACCAGATTGCGCTGGACTATTTCAGTAAAGCGGTGAATATCAACGAGCAACTTCGCATCCGTGACCCTATCCCTTATATGGCGATTGGCAAGACCTACAGCCAGATGGGGGAATTTTTTGCGGCAGCACTCAATGTTCGGAAGGCGTTAACCTACAACCCGACCAACCCGGAGGTTTATGGGTCTCTGGGAATGGTCTATTTTAAATCTCGAAATTATGAGGGGGCAATTCCTGCTCTTCAGTGTGCCGTACGGGGTTGCGATGCAAAGACCAGTTGCGATGTGCGCCGTTGCGACCCGGAGAGTGATCCGACGGTCGAAATTCAAGGCATGCCACTCACCTCCAACACGGTGGTTTACTACTACACGTATGGTTCAGTGTTAGCTGGGATGCACCGACCAAATGATACTTACTGCGACGAAGCCCTCAAGGTATTGGGAGAAGTGCGCAAAGGCTTTGCTGGTGATACAACCATTATGTCGATTGTGGATGCGAGTGAGAAAATTTGCTATTCGTTTGGATCAAAAGAGGCAGTGAATCAGGGATCAGGCAGCCAGCTGGTTCGGTAGAGAACGGGCATGAAGATCATCCTCCACTGAGAGGGCACATTCAAATACTATTCTATATGGCGGTAGACTGAGTTCCCAGGTTCTGCCTGAAGTTGAATATCAGAAATTTATTAAAATTCTAAAAACCCCCTTGACTTTACTTCAAAAGGCGAGTATTATTCCAATCAGTTTTAGCACTCAGAGTGATAGAGTGCTAAAATGATCCAATCAAGATTTAATTTCAAGCTGGAGGAATATATGGCAATCAAATTAAAACCATTAGGTAGCCGGGTGGTAATCGAACCGTTAGAATCGGAAGAAGTGACCGCCGGTGGTATCGTGCTCCCTGAAACCGCCAAGGAAAAGCCCCAGAAAGGTAAAGTTCTCTCGGTGGGACCTGGCGATCGGGATGATAAGGGGAAGTATGTCCCGATGGATGTCAAAGATGGCGATGTTGTGCTATTTGCCAAGTACGCCGGTACTGAGATCAAGATTGAGGGTAAGAAACTCTTGATCCTGCGCGAAAGTGATCTGCTCGCGATAATTGAGTAAGATTTTTAAATTCCACAAGGAGTTTTCATATGGCAGCAAAACAACTCGTTTTTTCTGAAGACGCTCGACGACGATTGAAGAGCGGTATTGACATCGTGGCAACCGCAGTGGCGACCACCCTGGGCCCCAAAGGGCGCAATGTCGCTTTAGACCGCAAGTTCGGTTCCCCGACGATTACCCACGATGGCGTGACCGTGGCGAAGGAAATTGAGCTGAAAGACCCCTTTGAGAACATGGGTGCTCAGCTTCTGAAGGAAGCCGCCACCAAGACAAACGACATCGCAGGGGATGGCACCACCACTTCGACCGTCTTGGCACATGCAATGGTTACCGAGGGTTTAAAAACCCTGGCTGCTGGCGCCAACCCGATGCTGCTGAAGCGCGGGATTGAGGCCGCTTCCAAATCTGTTGCCGATGCCATTAAGAACCAGGCAATTGAGATCACCACCAAGGATGAAATTGCCAATGTGGCCAGCATTTCAGCCCAAGACCGCACGATCGGTGACTTGATCGCTGAAGTGATGGACAAGGTTGGTAAGGATGGTGTGATCACGGTTGAAGAATCTAAGGGCTTGGAGTTCGAGCAGGAATACGTCGAAGGTATGCAGTTCGATCGTGGTTACATCTCTGCTTACTTCATCAGCGACGCCGAGCATATGGAAGCAGTGATCAGCGAACCTTATATCCTGATCCACGATAAGAAAATCTCCGCCGCTCAGGATATTGTTCCTATCCTGGAGAAACTGGTGCAGATTGGCAAGCGTGATCTGGTCATCATCGCCGAGGATATTGATGGTGAGGCCCTGGCTACCCTGGTGCTGAACAAACTGCGCGGCATGTTGAACGTGGTGGGCGTCAAGGCCCCCGGTTTCGGTGATCGCCGCAAAGCCATGTTGCAGGATATTGCCACCCTGACCGGTGCCACCTTGATTTCCGAGGAGACTGGTCGTAAATTAGAGACCACCATCATCGCTGACCTGGGTCGCGCTGAGAAGGTTGTTGCCGATAAGGACAACACCACCATCATTGGCGGTAAAGGCAATGAATCCGAGATCAAGGGTCGCATTGAGCAGATCCGCATTGAGATCGACAAAACTACCAGCGATTACGATCGCGAGAAGCTGCAGGAACGCCTGGCCAAGCTCTCTGGCGGTGTTGCGATCATCCGCGTGGGTGCAGCAACTGAGACCGAGCTAAAAGAAAAGAAGCATCGCGTTGAGGATGCTCTCTCTGCTACGCGAGCTGCAGTTGAAGAAGGCATTGTCCCTGGCGGTGGTGTCGCCCTAATCAATGCAATTCCCGCCCTGGATAGCGTGAAGATGGGCGTGGATGATGAGCAGATTGGCGTTAATATTGTGCGCAAATCCTTGGAAGTCCCGATGCGCAAGATTGCCGAGAACGCTGGCAAGGATGGTTCCGTGATTGTGGAAAACGTCCGTCAGGCACAGAAGCGCGGAAAGAACAAGCACATCGGTTTTGATGTGCTGCGCGAAGAGTACCTGGATATGGTCACCGGTGGTGTGATTGATCCCGCAAAGGTAACCCGCGGTGCATTGGAGAACGCGGCATCGATTGCGGCGATGATCCTGACCACTGAAGCGTTGATCACGGATGTGCCCGAGCCCGAGAAACCGGCTGCTCCCCCTCCGCCGGAGTATTAAACCGATTAATTCAAAATCAAAGAACAGGCAGCCAGTTGGCTGCCTGTTTCTGTTTGAAAAAGATGCAATCCTTAAATTTTGCCAGACCGGATGGCGCGTTTTACTTCGGCGATGGCCTTGGTGATATGAATCTCACGCGGGCAAGCTTCGGTACAGTTGAATGCGGTACGGCAGCGCCAGACGCCCATCTGATCGTTGAGGATCTTGAGCCGCTCGGCACCTGCCCGGTCGCGGCTGTCAAAAATAAAGCGGTGGGCATTGACGATTGCTGCTGGCCCAATATAATTGCCATTCGCCCAAAAAGATGGGCAGGAGGTGGTACAGGCAGCACACAAGATGCACTTGGTGGTGTCATCGAAGAGTTCACGCTGTTCAGGAGATTGCAGGCGCTCGCGACCATCGGTTGGCAGCGGCTCTTCATTCACAAGGAAGGGCATGATCGACTCATAATGTTCAAAGAATGGATCCATATCAACGATCAAATCCTTGATCACCCGTAATCCTAGCAATGGTTCCACAGTGATCTGAGCTATTTTGAGGTCTTTGATCAAAACCTTGCATGCCAGCAGGTTGCGCCCATTAATGCGCATAGCATCTGAGCCGCAAACGGCGTGGGCGCACGAACGGCGGAAGGAAAGTGTACCATCCAGGCGGTCGCGCACATATTCAAGCACATCCAGCACCCGTTCGTTGGGGTCAACATCCAGTGACCAGGTCTGGAAATGAGGCTTGGCATCGTTTTCTGGATGGAAGCGAAATACTTTTAGTTGGATTTGCATCGTGGTTTCTCCTAATAGACGCGTTCTTTCGGTGTGTACTTTGTGATGACAACCGGTTTATAACCCAGACGCACCTGATCACCTTCCATCCATGCCAGGGTATGTTTGAGCCAATTCACATCATCGCGGCGTGGAAAATCTTCACGAGCATGCGCGCCACGACTCTCCGTGCGCGCCTCGGCGGAGATGGCCGTGATATAGGCCAGATCAAGCAGGTTCCCCATCTCCCAGGTATTGAGAAGCTCAGTGTTGAAGATCTTACCGGTATCCTTGACGCGGACATGTTGGAAACGTTGGCGCAATTCACTGACTTTCTGGGCAGCAGCCTGTAGACCCTCACCGGTGCGGAAGACACCCACGTCCTCGAACATGATCGTGCGCATTTCCTGGGCAATCTGTGCAGCCATTTCACTACCATCTCCATTCTTCAGGCGATCGATCTGCTGGCGAGTGAAATCGGCTGCATCGTTCGGGAGGGTCTGCAGATTGGCGCAACTCACATATTCAGCAGCATTGATCCCTGCGACCTTGCCAAAAACCACCAGGTCCACCAGCGAGTTGGTGCCCAGACGGTTGGCCCCATGGACTGAAACACAGGCACATTCGCCGACGGCATACAGGCCAGGGATGATAGTGCCTTGATCATCGCTGACCACCTGGCCGAACCGGTTGGTCGGGATACCCCCCATGGCATAGTGGGCGGTGGGCTGGATTGGCATCGGCTGGGTGACCGGATCGACTCCCAGGTAGGTACGGCAGAAATCAGCAATATCGGGGATCTTGCTCAGGATCTCATCTGCGGTTACTCGGTAAGGAGTGCCATCCGGGCGAGTGCGGCCATCCATCTCTGCGTATTTGTTGACAATCTCGGGGCGAACATCCAGGTACATGTAAGGCTGGCCCTTGATACCCCGCCCGGCGCGAATTTCCAGGCTGATCGCCCGGCTGACCACATCGCGTGAGGCCAGATCTTTAACGTGGGGTGCGTACCGTTCCATGAAGCGTTCCCCATCATTATTGATCAAAACACCACCCTCCCCACGCACTGCTTCGGTGATCAGGATCCCTAGTTTGTAGATTCCGGTCGGATGGATTTGGAAGAATTCCATATCCTCGGCCGGGATGCCGCGTCGCAATGTGATCGCCACGCCGTCCCCCGTGAAGGAATAGGCATTGGATGTAACCTGCCAGATCCGTCCATGGCCTCCGGTGGCAAAAATGACCGCTTTAGCCTGGAAAATGTGTAGCTCGCTGGTAGCCAGCTCGATTGCCACCACTCCGGCAGCTGTGCCGTGGACGATCAATAAGTCCATCACCTGAAATTCATTGAAGAAATGGATGCGGTTCTTGATACATTGCTGGTAAAGGGTCTGGAGGATCATGTGACCGGTCCGGTCAGCAGCGTAGCAGGAGCGACGCACCGGTCTGCCAGTGATGTTATTGGTGTGTCCGCCAAAGGGACGCTGCGCAATGCGCCCATCTGGGGTGCGTGAGAAAGGCAGCCCCATGTGTTCCAGGTCGAGGACGGCATGCACGGCTTGTTCACACATGAACTCAATTGCGTCTTGGTCTCCCAAGTAGTCGCTGCCCTTGACGGTGTCAAAGGAGTGCCATTCCGGGTGGTCTTCTTCAAGGTTGCCCAATGCTGCTCCTATGCCTCCCTGGGCTGTACCGGTATGCGAGCGGCTGGGGTATAGCTTGCTAAGTACAGCAGTCGTGGCGCCCTGAGAGGCGTATAAAGCAGCCATCAATCCAGAGCCGCCGCTGCCGACAATTACGACATCATAGGTATGAGTTTGAGTCATGGACAGGCTCCTTTGAAATCACTTTCGTACACCGCCGATCAATGCAATCGTGCCGATGGTTGTGATGACCAGCCAAAAAATGAGGAGAACCCAATTCAGCACAGAACGCCAGCGCGGTTGGTGAATGAAGTCATTTAATACCTGGCGCAGGCCGTTCATGCCGTGGGCAAACGCCAACGCCAACAATAGCGCGTCGTAAATGCGCCAGCCGATGCTGGACCAGCGCTGAGCGACATAGTCCAGGTCGATAGCATGTACACCGACAATCACATCCTGCAAGATCACATGTCCAATCGCCAGGATCACCAATCCGAAGCCGGAATAACGCATCCAGCTCCAGGCAATGGTCTCGTAGTTGCGGGGAGGCTTGGTTAATGGTCGAGATGAAGTTGTCATGGAGTCCTCCTATCCGCCGAGCAAGCCAAAGTTGTAGATCAGCAGGTTGCGCAGCATGATGACAGTTGCTGGCAACCAAAGGATCAGCGTAATGCCCAAGGTGAGGCGTACTGAAGTGCGCGAAAAGGGAATGTTCCAGCTGCGGGCTGAGAACAGATCGAAGATGGCGATCCGCAGCCCGTTAATTCCATGATAGAAGACGCAGAAAACCAACGCTATCTCTGCAATCCCGAACAGCGTGGACCGGTAGACACCAATGGCATCGGCATAAAGGGGTGGAAAAAAATAAACCAGTGCTGTATCAAGAATATGGACGGTCAGGAAGAGGACGGTTCCTAGTCCAGTGATACGGTGCAGCAGGAAGGCCAGGTGACCTTCCCGGCCACGATACCCCAGGTACCCCGTAAGGGCGGTCAGAAGATTGGACATGTTCATCTCCGTTGGGAAAGTGGACGGATAAATTTTTATCAATTTTACCCGAAAAGCCAAATTCGGAAAAAGGGAATTTCCTTTCTTGACATTCCTTTCAAGTCGTGATACCCTTGCTTCCGCCATGTGAATGGGTCCGGCGGTGCTCAATCAAACCTCCGGCGCACAGGGTAGAATTTTTTTGCTAGATGGAGTGTGAAAGAATATGTCTTCAGAGCGTTACACCGGTACCGTCAAGTGGTTCAACGCCGCTAAGGGATACGGCTTTATTGGCCGTGATGGATCGGAGAAGGATGTATTTGTCCATTTCTCCTCGATTCAGATGGAAGGCTACCGCCGATTACGCGAGGGCCAGAAAGTGGAGTTTTCAATAGAGGAAGGACCGAAGGGCCAGCAGGCTGCCAATGTAGTGCCGTTGCCGCTTCCCTGAAACAACCTGATATCATCTAATTAAAAAAAACAAAACCACCCGCCCTGGTGGTTTTGTTTTTTTTATAGATTATGGTTTATTCCAGGCTTCGTGTAGTTTTTGATGAGTTTGCCAGAGCTCCTCGGGTAAAACGCGCACGTGCCCGACCACAGACATGAAATTCGAATCGCCCGCCCAACGTGGCACCAGGTGGAAGTGAAGGTGTCCTTCCACCCCTGCACCGGCAGCTGCTCCGACATTAGCGCCAATATTCAACCCATCTGGATTGTAAACCTGGCGGAGAACGTGCTCTGCGCGGCTCATCAGCTCGATCAACTCGATGCGCGCCTGGCTCTCCAGGAGGTCCAGACGTGGAAGATGGGCATTAGGGACAACCATCAGGTGGCCGCTGCTATAAGGATACAGATTCAAGATCACAAAGGCGAATTGACCGCGATATACGATCAGGTTGTCCTTGTCATGATTCTCTTGCTCTAGAGCTTTACAAAAGATACAACCTTTGTAATTCTTGTGGCTGAGAATATATTTCATCCGCCAGGGAGACCAAAGCTGCTTCATAGGCCAACCTTCGAAAAGAATATGTGATCCATCTTGCCAAACAAGACCCCTGATGTTCCCCACAGAGATCTTGTTAATTTTAGCAGAAAAGAAAGCTGGGTGTAAAAACTCTTTATTTTATTTAATGATTGAAATCTGCGTGAAAATGGGAAATCCCCCAGGATGATCAACCTACTCCTGGGGGATTGAGCAAATGATACTTTGTTATCAACTCTAGGGAACCGCTTTGAAGTGGGCGGCCAGGACATTATAAATATAGTTTTGCCAGAGTGGGATCACCTGTGATTGCCGGTAATCGTGGGTGGAGAAGGTCTGTAAAATCATCCGACCTTCCATGCAGGTGGCCAGAGTGCCGCGGCGAGATTTCTCGCGGGCGTGCAGGCCTGCCAATAAAGTTGCATCGCCGCCTGCCCCCAGCTTGATGATGTCGCCAGCATCGCCGGTCCAGTAGATGACAGGTGTGGTGAGAGGAGCGACGATATTTGGGGTGGTGAACACCGGGTTTTGCTGGTCCAGCCAATAAAGAGAATAATTCAATACATCGTACTTATCCGGATCACGACTCCAATCCTGTTCGAACTCTACGCCGCATTTACTGAGTAATGGGGCAATGCGTCCGTTGGCGATCTCGTCCAAGTACCAGAGCTCGACTACCAGGCCAACCTTCCTTTTTACTTGGTCCATGATGACATCGAAAAATTCTCCGCGCACTCCTGTTCGCACTTCCGCAGCGATGACGATGGCGTCCCACTTGGTCGGTGAATTGAGCTGGCTCATAAAATCACCGACCGCATCACCAACCTCGATGACCCGCCCGCCGGAGAAATCCATCCCGGAGATGGCCCGGCTGACCCATGGCACCAGCGCTGGATATCCGCGGACATCTTCAAATACCAGGATATTGGCCTTACGTATGCGAGCTTCTATATCTACAGCAGTTGGAGCAGGGGTATCACTCGGTTGTGGGAGCTCGGTAGGCTGGGTAGTATAGGTCGGGTAAGGAGTATAGGTGTCTTGAGGTTTCGGCGTGGAGGTCGAAGGTTCAACCTTCTGTTCGACCTGTGGTTCGGTCTTCTGTTCGGCTTTCTGTTGGGCTATTTTCTGCTCATCAGAGGCTTTAGTCTGTTCCATGGCAAAGGCTGTCTGCTGGAACCCAAGCGCCATCTGGGTCTGCTGGGCTTCCATAGCAGCTTTGGTGGATTCCAGGCCAGAAGCGCCAGTTGGCTGGCTATCTGAGCTGGGCAGGGTGCATGAGAGAATGGTGATTAAGGAAACAATGATAACAAAAAAATGCTGCAATAAGCGGTTTTTCATCAACGCCCTCCTTTTTCATCGATTATACAGCCGCTCAATTCACAGGGGCTTTACAGTCTTGTTACCTTTCATAATTATAAGTTTATTGAGAGCCTTTCTCCAGGTGGGTCAGCCAGCTTAAACTACCAGTTAGATCGGAACAGACGCAGCCAGTTCTGGTACATGATTCCACTGATTTGATCCGCGGTGTAGCCCCTTTTCGCCAGCAGATCGGGAATTTTTTGCAGATCGGCGATTGTATCCAGGTCGCCCGGTGACTGCTCCCGTCCATACAGCCCATCCAGGTCTGAGCCAATGGCAGCATGGTATGCATTTCCAGCCAACTGACAGATATGGTCAATGTGATCGACAACGTTGGAAAGCGAGACCGACTGGTTTGCACCCGGCCTGGTGATCCAACCTGGCACCAGCATCCAGTCATCCAGGGCAATGCCGATCACCCCCTTTCGCTGGATAATGGCCTGGATCTGTTCGTCACTGTACTGACGCTGGTGTGGAACCAGGGCACGGCAGTTGTTGTGGCTGGCCAGCACAGGTCCCTGGTAGTGATCCAGAGCTTGCCAGAAAGCCTGGTCAGAGAAATGAGTCAGATCCAGGAATATCCCCAGGCGTTGCATTTCAGCGATCAGCCGGATGCCCTCGGGGATCAATCCCAGCTCTGTGGAGGTGCCTCCCGCGTAGCGCCCCAGGCCGTAGTGGGCAGGGCCAATGACGCGGATCCCTTGCGCGTACCATTCGACGAGTTGCTCCGGATCCATAATTGGGTCAGCCGATTCCATGCTGATAACGAACCCTAAGGGAAGGGAAGGCACCTCTTCAGGTGGAGCAGTGCGGTCCCAGGCTTCCCATTCCTGGATGTGGGCTTCCAGAGAGGAGCGGTCACGGAGGATCCGAACGGTTCCCCGGGCTTCAAGCGCCCGGTAATAGGCAAGTTGCCCCTGCGCAGCACCATAAGCTTGCTCCGGAGTGGGATAGTCGATATGCTCCACTGGCACACCGGTAGAGCGGGCTAAAAGCGTTGAGAAGCACAACGCCATACGGCCACGCCGCATTTCAGGGAAGGCTACGGTGCCCTGGCCCAGCCCATGTCCGGATTTACCTGCTTCACGGGCGCGCAGGGTGTGGACCGAACAATTGAGGTCTCGGCCACCTTGCAAGCCATTCCAGGAGAGATCGAGATGGGAGTCGATGATCAGCATAGGGTTATTTTATCTCATTCAGTGCTAAAATAAGTTAACAGGATTTGTCCGGTTCGATACAGTTTAAGGACTGGAGAATTTCTTATGACAACGATTTCTGACGTTCGTCCTTCACCCATTGCAGGTACCTGGTATGAAGGTGACCCGCGACGTCTTGGCCAGCAAGTGGATTCCTATCTCCAGCACGCTGATCTGCCCCAGTTGAATGGAGAGGTGGTGGCGGTGATTGCACCGCATGCCGGGCATCGCTACTCAGGACGCACAGCGGGTTATGCCTTTCGAGCCGTGCAGGGAATGCGGCCTGACCTGGTGGCGGTGATCTCACCCATGCATGGCTACCACCCCGCGCCGCTCTTGACCACTGCTCACCTGGCGTATGCCACACCCCTAGGTCAGGTGCCGGTAGATCGGGAAGCGCTGGTTGAGCTGGCCAAAGTGCTCAAGGAAAATGCACATCTTGAACTTACTGCACTAGTTCACGATGGAGAACATTCTCTGGAGATCGAGTTGCCTTTCCTTCAACGGGCGCTATTGAGCGAGTTTAAGCTGCTTCCCGTGATGGTGCGCGGCCAATCAGAGCACGTGGCGCACCAGCTTGGCCTGGGGTTGACACATGTGTTGCAAGATCACAAGGCGCTGATGGTGGCGAGCACAGATCTTTCTCACTTCTACCCAGAAGCAATCGCCAATGAATTGGATAGCGAGATGTTGCGCCAGATCGAAGCATTCTCCCCGGAGGGGGTGTTAAGTGCCGAGCGAGAGGAGACCGGTTTTGCCTGTGGGGCGTATGCTGTGGCGGCTGTCTTGTGGGCTGCAAAAGAATTGGGCGCAAACGCTGTACAGGTGCTACATCACAGTACCTCTGCAGATGAAACGGGTGATTCTTCATCTGTGGTAGGCTACGGGGCCGCGGTGGTGCTCAAGCGCTCATGAGTTTGGGCCAGATTCTGCTGATACTGCTGCTGGTGGCGCTGAATGGGTTCTTCGTCAGCGTGGAGTTCTCCGCGATAGCCTCGCGCCGTGCGAGGCTGGATATGTTGCCGGGCGCTAACAGCCATGCGGGTCAGGTAGTGCGAACCTGGTTGGAGCAACCCGGAGTGCGCGATCGATTGATCGCGGCCAGCCAACTTGGCATTACAGCAGTCAGCCTGGCATTGGGAGCAGTGGGTGAGAATGCCTTTGCCGCCTGGCTGGAGCCACACATCCAAGATATCAAGCTTCCTTCCTTTCTATTATTTATCGAGAAACTCCTGCCCGTCCTGCCGCTAGCAATCTCACTGGTCGTGATCACCAGCTTGCACGTAGTCATGGGTGAGCAGGTGCCTAAGGTGGCGGTGCTGCGCGGCCCAGAACGTTTTGCTTTACTGGCAGCCCCGGTAATGGAGGTCTTCAGCAGTCTCTTCAAAGGCTTTATTGACCTCTTGGACTGGGCTACGCGGCAGATATTGAGCCTGTTGGGAATTCCAAGCGGCGATATGCGCGGTAGCATCGCTTCTGCCGAAGAGTTAAAATTGATGGTGACTGGCCCAGAGGTAGAAGGGGTGATCGATCTCCCTGAACGTGAGATGCTCTCGGCGGTGATCGACTTTGGTGAGCTGGTTGTGCGCCAGGTGAGCATCCCGCGCACTGAGATCATCGCCGTGGAGGCCAGCACACCTTACCAGCAAGTGTTGGAACAGGTGATGGAGAAGGGCCTGACCAAAGTTCCGGTCTATGAAGAAAACCTGGATCATATGATCGGTATCATTCACCTGCGCGATCTGGTGCGGGCGATGGATGATCCAGCCAAAGAGACATTGATCGCCCGAAAACTGGCGCGCGAGGCGCTTTTTGTACCGGAAACCATCTCAGTGAACAACCTGTTGCACGAATTTCGCGCCCGCCGTACCCATATGGCCATCGTGCTGGATGAGTTTGGCGGTACGTATGGGCTGGTGACACTACAAGACTTGCTGGATGAAATTATTGGCGAAGTACAAGACCCCTTTGATGCAACAGTTATCCCGGCGATCCAATCCTTACCGGATGGAACCGCGCTCATTGATGGAATGACGCTCATCGAGGAGATTAACGAACATTTTGGCTTGAACCTGGTAGAACCATTTTATGATACGATTGCAGGGTATCTGCTTGGGCGGTTAGGAAAGATCCCCCAGCCAGGGGATATCTATGAGGATAAAGAGAATGGTATCCTCCTTAAAGTTGAAGCGATGGACCGCTTGCGAATTTCTCGAATCTCTTTGAGTCGCATTTTATAATCCCATGGACACGGATTTGAAATATATTCAGGTTGCGGTGAACGTCCCGCAGGTGAGTGGAGTATTCGATTATCACCTTCCGCCAGAGCTGGCTGAGCAGGTCCAGCCTGGTTGCCTGGTGGTGGTGCCGTTTGGCCGGCAGATGGTGCAAGGGGTGGTGCTGAGGTTTGTGGAGCATCCGCAGGTGTTGGAAACTCGAGCTGTGGAAGCGTTGTTGGATCCACAGCCGGTGCTTTCGAAAACTCAGATGGCGTTGGCCGCTGAGCTGGCAGAGCAGACCCTGGCACCATTAGCACTTTGTTTGGAGCGCATGCTACCCCCTGGACTTTCGCAGCAGGCGGATACCCTGTACCAGCTTAACCCGTATCCATCCACCCACCTGGAGGATCTGACCCCATTTCAAAAGAAGATGGTCAATTTGTTTCAACGGCGCGGTGACCTGCGCGGCCGCCAGTTGGAAGCAGCCTTTCCACATGTTGAATGGAAGAATGCCGCCCAGGCGCTGGTTAAAAGGGGCTGGTTGCAAGCCAGACCAGTGCTACCCCCACCGTCCGTGCGCGCTAAGGTCGTGCGAACCGTGCAGCTCTCTTGCCCACCTGATCAGATTGAGGCGCATTGGGAAGAGCTGGGTCACGGCCAGGCGCTGGAACGCAGGCAAGCCATCCTGCGATTCTTGCAAAATGAACCCTGGCCTGTTGCGGTATCCTGGGCTTATGCGGCCAGCGGAGGTAGCCTGCAGGATCTGCAAAAGCTGGCCGATTTAGGGCTGGTGGCGTTGGGTGAGAATGAGATTTGGCGTGATCCCCTGGAAAAAATGGAGTTTGTCGCCTATGAAGCTCCGACACTCACCAGCGAACAGGAGGCCGCCTGGGGCAAAATCCTGCCAGCCATTCGAGGTGCAGCCCAAGGAGAGGAACAGAGACCTTTCCTGCTTTATGGGGTGACCGGTTCAGGAAAGACTGAGCTTTACCTGAGGGCAGTCTCCGAGACCTTGCGCCTGGGACGCCAGGCAATTGTGCTGGTTCCGGAAATTGCCCTTACGCCGCAAACCTTGCGTCGTTTCGCAGGGCGTTTTCCTGGGCAGGTTGGCTTGATCCATTCTAACCTTTCGCAGGGTGAGCGCTATGATACCTGGCGGCGGGCGCGGGCTGGACTTCTGCCAGTGATTGTGGGACCCCGCAGTGCCCTCTTTGCCCCTTTGCCCAACCTTGGGTTGATCGTGATTGATGAATGCCATGATGATTCTTTTTACCAGAGTGAGAGTCCGCCCTATTATCATAGTGTGAAAGCCGCGTTGGTCTATGCCCGCCTGACTACCAGCGCTTTGATCCTGGGGTCAGCGACCCCGGAGATCAACCTGATGTACCAGGCTCACCAGGAAGACTGGACAATCCTGCACCTACCGACGCGTATCCTGGCCCATCGCCAGGCAGTGCAGCAACAGGTGAACCAACTGGGCCTCTCCGTTGAGCAGGCCCCTGCCTTAGAGGTGGATGGACAGAGCGCTATTTTACCTCTCCCACCTGTGCGGGTAGTGGATATGCGTCAGGAGCTGAAGGAAGGCAGTCGCTCCATCTTCAGCCGGCCGCTGCAGCAGGCCCTGGCAGAGACGCTCAAAGCTCGCCAGCAAGCCATTCTCTTTCTCAACCGGCGCGGGGGGACGACCTATGTGTTTTGCAGGGAGTGTGGGTACAGCCTGCGCTGCCCACGTTGTGACCTGCCGTTAACCTATCATATCAGCCAGGAAGCGTTGGTCTGTCACACCTGTTCCTACCGCAGGTTGATGCCGAAGAAATGCCCAAATTGTGGGAGCACGAAAATCCGCCAGTACGGGACCGGGACGGAGAAGGTGGAAGCCGAGGTGCAGGCACTATTTCCGGAGGCGCGCACCTTGCGCTGGGATGCAGAGACCACCCAGAAAAAGGGCGCCCATGAGATCATCCTCTCCCATTTCAGCCATCACCGGGCAGATCTGCTGATTGGTACGCAGATGTTGGCCAAGGGGCTGGATTTGCCGTTGGTTACGTTGGTGGGAGTGGTGCTGGCTGAAGTGGGGTTAAACTTCCCAGATTACCGGGCTGCGGAGCGTACTTTCCAAGTGCTGACGCAGGTGGCGGGGCGAGCCGGGCGCAGTGTGCTGGGCGGGCAGGTGATCTTACAGACCTTCCAACCGGAGCAGGCAGCGATCCGTTTTGCAGCCAGGCATGATTTTGATGGCTTCTATGCCCATGAACTGGAAGAGCGCCGGAAACTGGGCTATCCACCTTTCTATCGCCTGGCTCGGCTGGAATACCGGCACCCGGATGCATTTCAAGCGGAGGAGGTTGCCAAGAACCTTGCCAACCAGGTCCAAAACTGGATCGAGGCTGGCGATTTCACCGAGACCGAGATCATCGGACCGGCACCCTGTTTCTTCGGCCGGGTGGGAGGTCAATATCGCTGGCAGGTACTGGTCCGGGGGCCTGATCCAGCTGGGGTGTTATGCGATCATCAAGGCCGGCTGCGAGATTCACTTAAGGACTGGCGTGTGGAGTTAGAACCGCTGAGTGTGCTTTAGAGCGCTGGGGGTGAAATTCAAAGTGGTTTCGTCTTCTTCAACTGATTATCAATTGCCTGAATCTCGCGCTGCGCGACCAGCGTGAATTCGCCTTGCATCCACAGGTTGGGATTACAAGAGTGATTTAGATAATGATTGAATCAAATCCTCGCCGGCGCGGATTGCCGAACGGGTGAATAACCCTTCCCTGGAAATAGAAACCCATACTTCCAGGCGCGGGTCAATCCTCAATTGGCTGGCGATTTGCTTTTGCACCATCTCCTATAAACCAGACTTTGATTCCTCAGGCGGTTTGAGTGATTTAAAGCTACGATAAAGCAGCAAGTCGTAGACAATTTTCAGCCCGCCTGAGAGCAAAAAGGGAGCACTGAGCAGGATTGGATTGGTCATCAGTAAACCACTCAGCGCAGGGGAGAGCGCTCCACCGACCGAACGAGCGATACTGGTCACCCCGGAAGCTGCAGAGCGTTCGTCTGGAGCGACAACTGCCATGGTATAGGATTGGCGAGTGGGCACGTCCATCTGGGAGATGCTGAAGCGCATCAGGAGTACTGTGATCGCCAGCGTCAGGGTGGGCATCAGCGGCACCAAGCAGAGCAGCAAGTTAGAGGGGATATGGGTGAAGACCATTGTGTTTATCAGCCCAAAACGCCGGGCTAGCCGTGAAGCCAACAGTGCTGAGATCCCCGCCAGCAGGTTGGCGCCGAAAAAGATGCTGCCCAGCAACCCGGTAGGGACGCCGAACCGCACATGGAACCAATAGGCGACCATGCTTTGCACGACCAACCCGCCAGCGAAGGCATCCAGGGAAAACAGGGCAGAAAGCCTGAGGACCACCCTCCAAGAACGATGCAGGCCAAGCGTCCGTGGAGATGGCAGAGGACTATCTGCCGGCCTGGCTTCTACAACCCCAGAAAGGCCAAGGAATAAGCCCGCCAATACCAACCCGCCTGACGCATATCCCGCCAGCACAAATCGATAGGATTCCAATGCGCTATACCCGGTGGATTGCAGCCCTTGCGCCAACCAACCGCTGCACAACGCGCCCGTCGCTGTGGCAAAGGAACCGACCAGGTTATACCAGGCAAAGACCTGGGTACGCCGTTCGCTGGGCAGGAGTTGAGAAAGTGCGGCTTGCTCGATTGAAAGAAACGGGCCGATTTCATTTCCGCTCGGGCTGATCACACCGATGATAGCAGCCAGAATCATGATTGGCAGGTTACGGGTAAGCAAGAAGACCCCACTTGCCAGAACCATGAGCAATGCGCTCAGCACCAGCATGCGCCGGCGTCCAACCTGATCGGCAGAAGTGGTGATCCATAAAGAGATGCCTGCGTCGCCGACCAGGGTGAAAGTGAACAGCAACCCGGTCTCCGCTTCGCTCAGGCCGAGGGATGTCAGGTAAAGCGCCAGAATGACCGAGAGGAAGCCATAGGCAAACATGCGCACAATGCGTGTGGTGAATAGTAGAGCGATATTAGCTTTTGAAAGCGCCATTGAGCTTATTCTGCCTTATCATTTCCTGGCAATACGAGTACAGTGCATCATAAACGGTCCATTCTGCGGCATTGATGGCGTGGTCATCTGGAAAATTCATCCGGCGGAAACCCTCGGCAATGGCATTCAATCCAGGGCCTTCCGGTTGGTGGTAAAGCGAGTTATCCGTATCGGCGCCGTTGACAATCTTGCCCAGCAAAACCAGGGCTGGATCACCCGTCAGGTTATACTTCTTAAGAATCGCTTCAAACGAACATTCCTGGCCATGGTGCCCGAGCTCAACCCCTTGCACATCGAAGGGGATTGCATCCAGCCTCAGGGCTTCCTCCAGCACCTGCTCAGCGAGGACGAAGTAAAACTCGGCAGTTGGATCGATGAATTTCTTGATTAACCAGGGGCAGGCAACCCGGTCAACCTTGACATGAGAACGGGTAATCCACTTCATTGGGCAGCCTCCATTATCAAGGATATCGCGATGTAAGATGAACTACTTGGGTGCCTCGGATCCATAAAACGTCTGGGTTTTTGAGATCTCGGGGATCCATTAGGGTATTCAATCCAACTTATTGTATACTGTTCTTATCTGGAGGTGCTATGGCAAAGAATAAACCCTCCCCATATAACGTCATCAATCTACAAGAATATGACAGTCAGCGACCGTTGATCCAGGTGCGCAAACTGGTCAAGACCTATAAAAGCGTGGCTGGTGAGTTTACCGTGCTGAAAGGAATTGATGCCGATTTATATGCCGGCGAGTTCATCGGCGTGATTGGCCGGTCCGGCAGTGGAAAATCAACCCTGGTAAATATGCTGACTGGCATCGACCGTCCTACCTCTGGCGAGGTTCTTGTCGGAGGTGTGGAGGTCAATAAACTGAGTGAGGGTCAACTGGCTGCCTGGCGCGGTTTGAACGTGGGAATCGTGTTCCAATTCTTCCAATTGCTGCCCACCCTCACATTGCTCGAAAACATCATGCTGCCGATGGACTTCTGCCATCGCTATAGCCTGCGCCAAAGGCGATTGCGGGCTCTGGAGCTGCTGAAGCTGGTTGAGCTGGAGGAGCATGCTTACAAGCTGCCTTCATCTATCTCCGGTGGGCAGCAGCAGCGGGTGGCAATTGCCCGTGCCCTGGCGAATGACCCGCCGATTGTATTCGCAGATGAGCCGACCGGTAACCTGGATTCGAAGACGGCTGAGACAGTCTTTCACCTGTTCGATGGTTTAGTTGCACAGGGCAAGACGATTATCATGGTCACCCACGATACTACTTTGGCTAAGCTGGTCAAACGGACGGTTTTGTTGGCGGATGGTGAGATTGTCAACAACTGGGTGTTCCGAGCACTGCCGACGCTTTCACCTGACCTGATGCTTAAGGCGACCAAGGAGATCGAGGTGTTGCGTTTCAACCCCGGGCAACCAGTGATCCAGCAAGGCCAGCCTTCCAACAACTTCTATATTATCACCAGTGGTGGGGTTGAAGTGGTCTTCCGACAGGCGGATGGCAGTGAGATCGTCATTACTCACATGGACCCTACGCAATATTTTGGCGAAATTGAATTGGTTCAAGATCGGTCCGCAATTGCTACTGTGCGAGCTGGTGAGTCAGGGGTGGAGGTGATTGCTCTTGACCATCAAGAATTTGAGCAACTCCTGGCTGAATCCGATGTAACCCGACAGGCCATTGCAGATGTGGTTCGCAAACGGACGGATGAGAATATCGAGGCACGGGGAGGACAGTCATGATCCCAACCCGTTGGGTGAAGGTGCTGAAAGATTTGTGGAGTTATAAAGGGCGCACCCTGACGGTTGCGGTTTCGATTGCAGTAGGAGTGTTCGCGGTTGGATTGGCGAGTAATGCTTACCTGACCATATTGCAGGACATGAACGCCGATTTTCAATTGAGCAATCCCCATCAGGCCGTCCTCTATGTTTCGCCATTCAATAGTGACGATCTGGCCACTGTGCGAAAAGTACCAGGGGTGGTGGATGTCAACGGGCGTGGTTCATTCTCCGGGCGGGTGGAGACTTTGCCTGGAAAATGGTCGCCCATTCTAATCGGCGGTCTTTCAGACCTGGAAGAAGTGACCATCGATCTCATTCGACCTGGCAAAGATGGAGAGCAACTGAATGACTTGGCGAGGCATGAAATATGGATCGAGCGTTCTTCATTATCGCTGTTGCCGGTAAAAGTAGGAGATACGATCACGGTGGAGGTAAGCGAAGGACATGCCCGTGAGTTCCGCGTGGCAGCGACCGTCCATGATGCCAGAAATGCCCCGACTCCATTCACCGGGCAGGTGATAGCCTTTGTCAATATGGATAGCATGGAGTGGTTAACCGGCTCGAATCGCTTCTCGGAGATGCTGCTGACAGTATCGGGTAATCAGAGGGATGAGGAACACGTCACCGCCATTGCACAAGACGTGCAGAAACGATTGGAAAAAAGCGGGCTGCAGGTATATGCGACCGTGATATACCGGCCTGGCGAGCATCCGATATTCAGTGTTTTGCAGGCATTACTGGCGATGATGGGCCTTTTGGGTTTGTTGGCGGTATTCTTGAGCACTTTTCTGGTGATCAATACGATCAACGCCCTGATGGCTCAACAGGTCCGCCAGATTGGAATCATGAAAGCAGTTGGGGGCCGAAATGGGCAAATCGCATTAATGTACCTGGTCTTAGTGTTTTCTTTTGGCTTGATTGCTGTGTTGCTGGCAGTTCCTTTGGCAGGGGCGGTCAATTATGGATTGACTCGCTTGATGATTTCGGCTTTAAACGGCAGTCCAGGCCCATTCCGCATCCCTTTGGCCTCCATAATTTTACAGGTAGGGGTAGGATTTTCTGTACCTCTTGTGGTGGAATTGCTGCCGGTGTTCAAAGGCGCCCGTCAAACGGTACGCGAGGCGATCAGCGATTATGGGATCAACGTCAGCGGCTTCGGGCTAAGTTGGTTCGACCGGCTGCTGGAACGGACATGGTTTCTATCGCGGCCATTGGCACTCTCCATCCGGAATACATTCCGCAAGAAAGGACGGCTGGCTTTGACCCTTTTTACGTTGACATTGGGAGGGGCAATTTTTATTGCCGTCTTCAACCTGCGAGCTTCGTTTTCACTGACGATTGCAGATGTATTGGGGTATTTCCTTTCCGATGTCACCGTGATCACCGAGCAATATTACCGGGTCAACGAGGTGGAGCACGTAATTTATAGCGTGCCAGGGGTGAAACTGGTTGAAAGCTGGGGTGTGGCGAATGGTCGGGTGCTTTCGGTGGATAAGCAGACTTCCACAGATGTGTTGATCTGGGCCCCGCCTGGTGGTTCGAAGCTGATTAAGCCTTCTATGATAGCCGGACGCTGGCTGGTCCCCGAAGACCAGAACGCCGTCGCAGTTAGCAACCACTTTTTAGCTCAACGCCCAGATGTCAAGCTGGGTGATTACCTGACCGTGAAGATTGGGGAAAAAGAATTTTCCTTGCAGGTGGTCGGATTCTTTAAAATGGCGGGTACGGTAATTCCGCCATTTGTCTATGTCAACAAGCAATACCTGGATCAAATGCTGGGATTGGTCGACCGGGCAGCCAGCTACCGGATCGAAACGAAGACCTCCGACCCACAATTGCAGAAGAAGGTGGCGGAGGACCTCGAAAATGGGTTTAAAGCACACGGAATCCGCGTCAGCACAATCCTCACCGGCGCCGAGACGCAAGGTCAACAGGCAGTATCTACGAACATTCTCGTATATGCGTTACTGGCCATGGCAATCCTGGTTGCGCTGGTGGGGGCGATTGGGCTATCAGGGACGATGAGCATGAACGTCATGGAACGGACGCGGGAAATCGGGGTGATCCGTTCTTTTGGTGCTTCTAATTTTGCAGTGCTGATGATCGTTATGGTGGAAGGTATGCTGATCGGAATGATCAGTTGGGCACTTGGGGCGCTGTTAGCTGCGCGTATTAGTAAGCTGCTGAGGTATGTTGTTGGTATGGGGTTTGTGCAATGCGCGCTGGCGTATGTGTTTTCGTCGGTGGGTCTGGTGGTGTGGTTGATCATTGTGGTGGTTCTTTCCGGGTTGGCCAGCTTGATGCCTGCCTTAGGAGCGGTCCGGCTTACGGTAAGAGACGTCTTATCCTACGAGTAAAAAAGGGGTTGTGTTATACTAAAAGCCCAATTCCCAGAAATATGCGTCTCGAGAGGAGAATTTTCCATGGCTTTCAACCTGCGCAACCGCAGCTTCCTGAAGGAGCTTGATTTCAGCCCCGAAGAGCTGAGATTCTTGCTGCAATTATCCAAAGAACTTAAAGCGGCCAAATATGGCGGTTACGAACAACCCCGTTTAAAGGGAAAGAATATCGCCCTGATCTTTGAGAAGACATCCACCCGCACACGCTGTGCCTTTGAGGTTGCAGCTTACGATCAGGGTGCCCATGTGACTTACCTGGGGGCTGAAGGCTCGCAGATCGGTCACAAGGAATCGATGAAAGACACCGCCCGGGTGTTGGGCCGGATGTACGATGCGATTGAGTATCGCGGCTTTGGTCAGGAACGGGTGGAGGAGCTGGCAAAATATGCTGGAGTGCCGGTCTATAATGGGTTAACCAATGAATATCATCCTACTCAGATCCTGGCGGATATGTTGACGATGATGGAGCATAGCTCCAAACCTTTGACGGAGGTTTCTTATTGCTACCTGGGAGATGCACGTTACAACATGGGAAATTCGTTAATGGTGGGTGGTTGCAAGCTAGGAATGGATGTGCGTCTGTGCGCTCCGAAAAGCCTTTGGCCCAAGCCGGAGCTTGTAGAACAATGCCGTCAGATTGCCAGCGAAACGGGTGCCCGGTTGGTCCTGACCGATAAAGTCGAGGAAGGGGTCAGGGGAGTGGACTTCCTGCATACGGATGTGTGGGTGTCGATGGGCGAGTCGGCTTCGGTCTGGGAGGAAAGAATCCGCCTGCTCACGCCATACCAGGTCAACCAGCGGGTGATTGAGTTGACCGGCAACCCGAATGTCAAGTTCATGCACTGCCTGCCGGCTTTCCACAACCGCGAGACCAAGATCGGCGAGGAAATCTACCAGAAGTTCGGCATGGACGCAATGGAAGTGACTGATGAGGTGTTTGAATCGAGCCGGTCAATTGTCTTTGACCAGGCAGAAAATCGTATGCATACTATCAAAGCTGTAATGGTGGCAACTTTAGGAGATTAGCCGTAGGCTGATCTGTGGTAAAAGCCGTTCCCATGGGATGGGTATAGATGGATCGAGAACAAAAGAAAATCCCTACTATCCTGGATGTGGCGCGCCTGGCGGGGGTATCCACGGCTTCGGTCTCGCGCGTGTTGAACGAGTCTGGCACCTGCACCGAGGAATTACAGGTTCGAGTAATTGCTGCGGTTAAGCAGCTTGGCTACCAACCCAGGCCGCGCCGTTCCAAACCCTCCCGTGAAGGCTGGCTGGCCGTCCTGGTAACCGATGTGGTCAGCCCATTCTTCGCTCAGATTGTCGCTGGAATCCAGGAACAGGCAGACGAACAGGGCTTTTTCACGGCAGTGATAAACACCAGCGATAAACATTCTCGCCAACTAAGGGTTTTACAGAAGCTTAAGGAACAGCCTTTGGTGGGCATCCTGGCAGCTGGGGTTTACCTGGAACCACAGGAATGGATTGATTGTTACAACTCAGTCAAGACACCGCTCGTGGTTCTGAATACTTGCGTCAATCACCCGAAGATTGCTTGTATCCTGGTCAACTTTGAAGCGGCTGCATACCAGATGACGCAACACCTGTTGGACCTGGGACATACGCGCATTGCTTACCTGGGAGACAGTGAGGTGGAATTCTCCGCCGCGGAGCTGCGTGGGGTTATGAAGGCTCTTGGAGAACGGGGCATCGAGTATCCGAAGGAGTATTGGTATTCAGTCCCGCATACCCCTGAAGGAGCCTCTCAGGGGATCAGCCGCATGATGATGTTACCGGTTGAGAAACGCCCGACCGCGGTATTTGCCTTCGATGATGAGCTGGCTATCCAGGTGCTCAATTCATTGCGCTATTACGGGCTACGGGTGCCGCAGGATATCTCGGTGGTCGGTTTTGATAACATCCCCATGGCGGCTCACACTTATCCTGCGTTGACGACCATCGATGTGCCCAAGCGACGGGTGGGCCGGCAAATGGTATTGTTGTTGCAGACCCTGCAACAATACCAGGGGGAAGGATTGGGATACACAATTGTAGATGGGAGCCTGATTGTGCGAAGTTCGACTGGACCAGCCCTGGCCTGATAGTCCATCGATCATTCTTTATCAAATGAAGATCCGAAGGGTTTTGGACTTCCCTTCGGATCTTTTTTTCATGATGGGATGAAAGTTATATTTATGCTCCTGGGGGAGGTAATTGTTTACTTACATCATCCACCACCAGCCCCCAATCGCCTTCGGCCGGCGGGGTGAACTGTTGCGGTCCGGTGGCGGGATACTCACCGGCGGCTTGCGATTTGCCTGTGCGTGGGTCGAACCACCAGGCTTGCACCTGGCTGCCAGTCATCCGGGTAAGATCGACGGTTACCACCCGAGCAGATGGAAGATAGGCCATCACTGTGCCGCCATCGGCAGTCATAGCGGCCGCCAGGTAGTCCATCCCATTGAATTCTCCCAGGCCACCTGTAACCACTTTGTGCTTTTGGTCAGGAATCAGCTCCTGCCAGGGGCGCGAGAGGAAGAAGGTCTTCACATGTACCATGCTGCGAGAACCCTGGGCATCCATGGCTGCCTGCCAGCCTGGGTTGAACAACCAGATTGGATTGTTTCCCAGGAACTGCCCGCAAGCCCCGCACAGCATGGCCCAATAGGCCTGGCGCCGGATTTGCACCGCTGAGGCGTTGTGCTCGCCTTCGTAAGAGGATTCCATCAATACAAAGGGCATGACCGGCTTGCGGTTGTAATCCATCAGTAGCTTCTTGTGGACGATCTGGTAAGTGTAGGTGCTGTTCAGGTCCAGCCATCCACCCCAGCCGTAGCGGTCTGCAGTGGTCTCCTCTGGATGGGCGTGAGCCGCGAACAGGGCGTGGGTATCAAAGTCTTTGATGCCCAGGAGGAGGGAGTTGATCTCGTCGACCACGCCATCCGGGTTGCGGTCTCCGCCCATCATCCAGACAATGTGGTTGAAGCGAGCATAGCGCTTTCCAATATATTGACCATATTTCCAGCACTTATTCATCCCGCTCAACCGCGCCTCGTGGAACCAACCATCGTCATTGGCGGGGTGCCTGTATCCCAGGTAGAGTGGGGCGAGGAAGACAACCATCCCGTAATCGGCAGCGCGCTGGAGAACCCAATCAGCATGCTCAAAGTATAGGTTGTTGGGAGTGCTTAAGTCCTCAGGAGTGAGGAAGGGATGCTCTCCATCGCGCGTCAACGGGCCGTTAAATTTATGCTCTACCAGGTTGACAATGATAGCGTTGAAACCCTTTGCAGCGCGATTGGCCAGGTACTGCTCGGCTTCTTCTTTAGTTAAGGCTGAGAGAATTGACCAGGCAGTATCGCCATGAATCAGGTAGGGTCTCCCCTCTCGGTCAACCAGGTAACGCCGGTTAGAACTAAGAGAAAGTGGAAATTTGTCTGTTTGCAGCATAATATGCTCCTTGAAGGTTTTGATGAATGAGCAGTGGCAGGAGGGTAAAGTCTTTTTCTATTCCCGCCAAAGCTGCTCGTAGATGCTCACCATGTCGCGCATGGCGGGCAACAGATCAGCCAGCATGTCCATGACCGGCAGATTGTAAGGGCACCTGGCCTGGCAGGATCCGCAACGGTCGCAAGATTCGATCTGCGAGATGATCTCCCGCCGCCTCACCAGCTCGCTTGCAATGAGTTGCCGCGACCAATTGAAGGTGGTGAATGCCTCGCGGCCCATTGTTCGATAATGATCGTACACATCATCAGAACCCAGTTCGTCGGGGATATAAATGCCTACCTTGCAGGGTAGGCAGGCTCCACATAGACGGCAGCGCCGGTGATCCCATTCCGACCAGAGTGTCTCTGCCCGCATCGCCTCCTGTTGTGTGAGAGTGAAATCCGGCAGGTGCCCGACTCGGGCATTCTCTTCGATTTCCTCCAGGGTTGTACAGCCCGGCACCGCCGTAGCGATGGGTTGGTTCGCCAGCCACTTGAGCGCCAGCCGGGCAGGAAGCAATCCCGTCGCCAGGGGCTTCATGATCGTCACGCCGACACCTTTCTCAAGACATTTAGGGATGAGCTCCTCCAGCGGTTCGCGCTCGATAATGTTCAAGGGAATAGAGATCGTCTCAAAATTGAACCGCCTGAGCGCCTCGATCAACACGCTGCTTAGATGGCTTGTACAACCAATGTGCCGCACCAGGCCCTGCTCCTTTGCCTTAATCAGAGCTTCGAGTGCTCCACCTGATCCAATGCGCTGCTCCAGGTCTTGGATATCGGAAAGAGCATGCAGATGAAGGTTATCTACGTAATCCATCTGTAGGCGCTCTAGCGACTCGTGGATCTGCTTCCAGGCCTCGTTGTGCGTGATTGCTGTGGCCTTGGTGGAAACATAAGCGCGCTCCCGTTGGCCTTTAAGTGCGATGCCAACCTTGATCTCGGAATCGCCATAAGCGCGCGCTGTATCAATGTAGTTCACACCCAGGTCGAGGGCGCGCTGTACGATACGGACTGCATAGTCTGGGGTCGACGAGTTCAGCTGGACGCCGCCCATGCCGATCACGGATACATTTATTCCAGTATTACCCAAAGGTCGATATTGCATCTGGCCTCCTTCGATCCTGAAGATTAGGGTCGTCGGGTTTTTCTCACAAACCGGGTATCGGTAATTTTAATGCCGCGTTATCCAGGACCAATCCCCAATCGCCTTCGGTTGGTGGGGAGAACTGCTGCAAGCCTGAAGTGGAATACTCACCCGCGGGTTGGGCATCTCCTGTGCGCGGGTTGAACCACCAGGCGCACGCCTGACTGCCAGCTATCCTGGAAAGATCAATGGTCACCTCCTGAGCAGTTGGCAGGTAGACCATTACCGTGTTGCCATCGGTGGTGATTGCGGCTGCCAGACTATCCAGGCCATTGGACTCGCCCAACCCACCGGTCACCACCCGGTGTTGCTGATCCGGCACCAACTGATGCCAGGGGCGAGAGGTAATAAAAGCCTTCAAGTATACCCGGTCGTATGCCCCTGGGGATTCCAGGGCGGATTCCCAGCCCGGATTGAATAGCCAGATGGGGTAATTGCCCAGGAACTGCCCGCAGGCACCGCAAAGGAGCGCCCAATATCCCTGACGGCGGATCTGTAAAGCTGAAGCGTTGTGCTCGTTCTCATAGGAAGTTGAAAGCAACACGAATGGCATCACCGGCCGTCGATTGTAGTCATCCAGCAGCGTCTTGTGAACGATGGCATAGGTATAGGTGCTGTTGAAGTCCAGCCAGCCCCTCCAGCCATAGGTTTCCAGGGTAGATTGCTCCAACTCGGGAGAGGCAGTGAAAAGGGAGTGAGTATCGAAGTCTTTGATCCCTTGAACCACTGAGTACTCTTCCTCGATCACCCCTGCCGGGTTGCGATCACCGCCCATCAGCCAGATGATGTTATCGAATCCAGCGTAACGTTTGCCAATGTAGCGCCCAAAATAATAGCCCCTGGCCATCCCGCTCAGGCGGACTTCATGAAACCAGCCCTCGTCGTTGGGTTTGTTATCTAAACCGAGATATAACGGCGCCAGAAAGACTACTATGCCGTAAAAAGCGGCGCGTTGCAGGACCCAATCAGCGTATTCGAAGTACTGGTCATTAGTCGTGCTGAAGTCTACCAGGTTGCGGAAGGGAGCTTCTCCGTAGCGGTTGGTTGGGCCATTGAACTTATGCTCAACCAGGTTGACAATGATGGCGTTAAAACCTTTCTCTGCCCTGTTCGCCAGGTATTGCTCAACTTCTTCTTTAGTTAATGCCGAGATAAGGGACCAGGCAGTATCGCCGTGAATCAAAACGGGGTGCCCGACCTGGTCAACCAGGTGGCGCCGGTTGGGGCTGATTTTGAGCGGCAGTTTGAAAGAGACGGTCAATCTACTCCATCCAGGATCAAGACTGCGTCCTCCCAGCGTGGCGGAGTGGTAAACCATTGCGTGGAAGGTTTAGGGAAAGTGGCTCCCGGAATCTGGTTGCCGGTGGCGAAAATGCCAGCCTCTAGTACCTCTCCGTTCTTCGGATTCGCCCAGTTAGCCTGGACGTTGCAATTGGCGATACGATCCAGATTGAGCAGTATGTGTCCCGGATCTGAGATATAGAGCATGGCACAGGTGCGGTCGATGGCGCGCAGAGCAGTATTCAGCGAACGCTCGCAGCGTACACCGCTGGCGAACAGCCCCTGGTCAGGGATCTTCTGCCACCAGGGACGGGAAGTGGCAATCTGCTTAAAGATTGCCATAGATTGTGCACCTGGAGTGTCGAAAGTTTCCGTCCAGCCGGGCTCCATCCGCCACATCTGGTTCTGTCCATAGCTGAAGAAACCGCCGGCGGTGAACGCCCACCAGGCCTGTTTACGAACAACATGGGCAGTGATCGGCCCGAGGGGATATTCTGGGCCATTTTCATACGCCCCCTCTACGAGCACCACCGGCCTGGCAGGTACCAGACCATAATCAGCACTGACTGCCTGGTAAACCTGGTACCATTGCGTCCAGGTCTGGATGGCGTGATAATCCAGCCAGTTGGAGTTGTGATAGTAGTAGGATGAAGAACGCCAACCGCAAGGGTGAAAGGTGATCAGGTGGGCACCGCCATCGCCATCTCGGAGGCCGCGGGCAATTGACTCATAGACGGCTTCAAAGCCATAAGGCTCACGGTCACCGCCATTGGACCAGACAATGTTGGGTTGTTCCCGGTAGCGACTGCCCAGCCAATAGGCCAATGAATAGGCGTTTTCCTCGTTGATTGCGCGTGAATTGTGGATGTGGTAGCCTGAGGTAAGCCCTAAAGACACGGCCAGCCCCAACTTGTTTGCAAGGCTCAGCAAATGATCAACGTGCTCGAAGTATTTGTCGTTTGGCTGAGCGGGTGTCTCATTCCAGGGTAGTTGGCCAGCACAATTGGGGCCTGGCGGATTGCCTGAAAGATCATGATTGGCCGGATTGGGGTCACCCCACCAGATCAACACAGATTGGATGACGGTAAAGCCCTGCTCCGCCCTGTGGACCAGATAATCTTCTGCATCCTCTTTGCTGTAGTTCGCAAAAAGTGGCCAGGCCGAGTCAGCCAGCCAAAAGAAAGGTTTCCCTTGGGCATTTAAAAAATACCGGCCATTCGAGCTGACCTTGATCGGAAAAGTAAGCTGTCTGGAGTTGCCGTTCATTGATCTATCTTTCTGCAGGGGAATAGAGGAACAAAACTACATCCATTCCAAAGGGCGAGTTGAAGTGCTGCAGAACGCCTCCCGGTACTGGCTCATCTACGGTAACTTCTCCCGTCCGAGGGTAAAACCACTCTACTTTCAATGGGTGCGAAGCCGCGGAGAGGTCGACATTAACCTGGGCGTCATCTGGAACGTAAACAAGATATGCCGAACCAGGATCAGCCAGGCAGTAATTTGAAGAGGCCAACTCGCCATGCGGAAGCATGCGGTTTAAGTCCAATCGGGTGACGTACTTGCGGATATGGCCCAGGTTTGCGCGCAGCAGGCCCCAATCGGGATAATCGCGCTGATTTAGCCGGTCAGCGGCATACCCGCGTCGGGTGTGACCAGGAACTGGTTGCCATGGGTCCATAAACAAAACATTCAACCCGCGCAGAAAGCTTTTCCAGGCCCATGGATAATTCCCGCCATGGCCCCATAGATGGTCTGTATCTGAGACGATCACTTTGCTCCCATCGGAAGCCGGTGGATCGTACTTGTACTCCTGGTCAGGCCCGCGGCCAGGAGAGATCCAATCCGCCGGGC